>ERZ869921.187-NODE-187-length-40314-cov-10.452768_pt1 | contig 40314 bp, 55 predicted proteins | sample MGYA00579310_ERZ869921 | MGnify/ENA primary metagenome ERZ869921 (study PRJEB32216, sample SAMN09231816) | wastewater metagenome | place: USA: Maryland | collected 2016-06-21 | study: EMG produced TPA metagenomics assembly of the PRJNA472060 data set (Reclaimed... | reverse complement strand
ATTATTTGAATTTTGGAATCAGGTAAAAATTGAAATTGAAAATTATTAATAATTTAAACACAACACGACATGAAACGCAACATTTTTTTAATTTTAATGGTAATGTTTACCATTTATGTTTTAATGCAACCACGACCAAATAAACAGCAAATAGCATATCATATTGATAATAATGTTGATTCTGTTTATTTAACTCCAATAGAACCATTGACAGAATCACCAAAGGTTAGATCAATGTCAATAATTCCAAAATTTCAGTCAATAAACACAAAAAAATTACCTAAAAATGTTGATGAATATGTCAAAAGATATGCAAAAATTGCTGTTTCTGAAATGCATATTTATCAGATTCCTGCATCAATTACATTAGCACAGGGAATATTAGAATCAAATTGTGGAAAATCAGAATTATCACGTAAATACAACAATCATTTTGGCATAAAATGTAAATCAAAAGGTAATTGTGTTAATTATCATGATGATGATCCTGATGATATGTTTAGAATTTTTGATTCTGCATGGCATTCATTCAGAGAGCATTCAAAATTATTATCATCAGATAGGTATAAACAGTTAAAAAAACATGGTAATGACTATAAAAAATGGTCATATGGATTAAAAAAATGTGGATATGCAACAGATAAAAAATATGCTGAAAATCTTATTAAAATCATAGAAAAATATAATTTACATGAATACGATAAATAAAAAAATTCTGATAATTTGTATTTTTATTATTAGTACAGCATTTAAACCTGTAAATAATAGTTATAAAAATTATATCAATCAACACATATCAATTGCAAATCAGATCCAAATTGAATGTGGTATTCCTGCATCAATACAAATTGCACAGGCAATAGCAGAATCAGGTGGTGGAAGATCAAACATTGCAAAAAAATCAAACAATCATTTTGGAATAAAAGCCTATAAAAATTGGAATGGCAAAACTTACAATTCATATCGTGCATATGATAACTCAAATGATTCATATTTTGATCATGCTATATTTTTAAATCAATATTATGATCATGCAATTGGTAAATCTGCAGATTATTGGATTAACAACTGCAAAGGATATGGTGCAGGAAATTATTGGATTGAAATTGGTAAAATTATAGATATTTATAACCTTAAAAAATATGATTTATGATTCAAAAAGAAACAATTCTGATTGTTGATGCAGGACATGGTGGAATTGATCCTGTCACAGGTTTATATACAACATCAGAAACAATTGGTAAAAAAACAAAACATACAAATGGAAAACCATATCATGGAAATGGATGGTTTTATGAAGGAAAATCAAATCGTGAATTTGCATTGGAATTTATGTCACAGGCAAAAGAATCAGGTTTTCTATGTTTTCCTGTTTATCATCCTTGGATTGATACATCATTGAATGAAAGACCAAAAACAGCAAATGAAATCCAAAATAAATATGGTACAAAAGCATTGTTTTTATCATTTCATTCTAATGCTGTTGCTGTTGGAACTGCACCACAAACATCTGCAGAAGGTGTTTGCTCCTTTGTTTATAAATTAGGATCACCAACATCAAAATTAGCAGAAAAAATTACATTGAATATGCAATCAGTTTTTGATGCATATGGATCAAAAAGAAGATCACAATTGATTCATGATAATTCATTGACAATTACATCTGCATCAAATATGCCATCAATACTTTTTGAAATTGGTTTTTTTGACAATCCAAACAATGCAGATCTTTTAATGAAATCTGATTTCAGAAAAAATGTTGTAAAATCAATTGTTGATATTCTTAAAACTGATGTAATTTAATGAATTGTGTAGTACAATCTGTTGCAGAATTATTTCCTAATTGTGATTATGATAAATTTCCTGAACGAAAATCAGGATATTCATTATGTGATATTCAGCGAATGATTCCTGAAAAATATTCTGTTTATGTTTTATTGTCAAATTATAGACATATTATTAAAAGTGATTTTGATAATATTACAATCAGTTTATTGGTTTATTCTGATATTGTAATTCCATTGTTTATGTTTACAAAAACACATTGTTTTATTGTTTATTATGATCCTGAACAAAACACAATTTATAAATCAGAAAACAAACAACAATATGCTATTCAATCATTTTTTGAACAGCATTTAATTTATCAAATAGCTTGTATCACATCCTATGATGATTATTCAATATTGATTCAGGACAAAAAAAATCACCTTAACGAATTGTCAAGGTGATAAAACACGAAACACAACAATAAAAAAAAATTATTTGTCCGGATTCCTGTTGTTAAAATCATCTTTGATGTCATTACCTAATTTCATCAACTCTTTTAAATATGCTGTTAAACTTTTACCTTTGATAATCACAAATGTTTCATTTATTGATTTATATTCTATATAGAGCAAAACAATTGCTAATATTTTTGTCATTAAATAATCAATTTCAATAATGTATTTTGTAAACTCAAACAGGATATATTTATCCATGAAAAAAAACAAAATAACAATTGTTTGATATGATAAAAATTTAGGTACTAAACCAATACGTAATTTTTTTGATGTCCATTTTTCTTTTTTTACTTTGCATCTCCAATATGCCATGATTGTATCAAACATGATAAATAATCCAACAGTCAATAATACACCATGAATTGGTGATAAAAATGCAATCATTGTTAAACATGCAGATATTATTGCATTCTGAACATCTTTCATTTACTGAACTTTTATATATCGTGATAAAATAGTTGATGTGGTTGATCCTAAAACAATAAACCAATAATTCAAAGGATTAAAAATACAAATTAAAATCCATACAAACAACCCAACCCAAAAACCAAAACAAATTGGACATGCACCCATCATTGAATATGGATTTGTTTTCATATCTGTTTCAACTGTTTTGTATTGATATTCAATTTCTTTTAAATATTCCTTATAAATTGCATCTGATTCAGATAATGATGCATTTTGCAATTTTTGATTTAATTCACAATCTTTTTGTGCCTTCCAATTATCATAAATTTGCCATACACGTTTAGATTCTTTTTCTTCCCATTGTTTATATAGCTTTGAAATAAAACCCCCGTAAAACGAAAATATGCGACCTGTGTAATATTCGCCCTGAATAGGTGATCCAATTGAATAGTGTAAAAACTTAATAAAAAAAGCCACACAAATGATATATGCAAAAATAATCATAATTGTTAGTCTAATCTTTTATATTTTAAAACTGATCCCTTCCATGTACGTGCTGTTGTAACACCTGAATTTAATGCAAATTGAAATTTTACTGTTGCATTAGCAGATGCATAAAATCCAAAATCTACAATTGCAGTTACAATTCCTGATACATTAGGAATTGATCCTGTATTTTGTCCAATTACTACACTATTTGTTACAGATGTTGATGCCGCACTTATAACAGTAACTGTTCCTGAATTACCTGCATTTCTACATACAATATTTCCAACTCCATTAATTGTTCCTGATGATACTGCAAAAGCAAATTTATAATCATTTAAGGAACTATCTGATGATGTAGCTAATATCATTGTTAACATATAATTTCCACCTGCAACAACAGGAAATTGAAAATCTGTATCATCTGTCAATGTTGTATTATTTACATCCTGATTAGCAGATTTTACAATAATATTAAAACCATCAGATGTTTTATTTTCCCATCTTGAATTTGAACTATTGTAAACTAAAATATCATTATTTGCAGGTGCTGTTGGAAATGTAACATCATGTAATTCACCTAATTCATCAACACCTTCCTGAACTTTCACAAATATTTTACCATTAACTCCATGTGCATATACAACCCATCCAATTTGAACAGGATGTGTTAATGGTTCTATGTTTGTTAATTGTCCTGCAACTGTATCTGATAACCATAATGCATCACCATCAACCCATGATTCACCTTGTAATGATCCTGTTGTATTGATATTTCTAACATATCCAAATGTTGTAATAAAACCTTCCTGATTATTATTTATGTTTTCAGTAACTAATCCTAAAATTCCACTATGATTAGCTTTTGTATTAGCCTGTGCTAATTTAACCGCTAACCTCTGACCTTGTGCGCCGCCCTCTGCTTGTGTTCTTATCCTTACACATTTGTATTCAGATTCTAATAAATTACCATTAGTTTTATTTACTATTCTGATAATTTCTTCCTGTCCTAATTGCAATGTTACATTACCACCTTTAAGACCTAAATCCAATGTACCATCTGTATCATTCCATACCAATTGTCCAACACCTGCAGTATTTGATGTCGCTAAATTAAAATCTATTTTATCAGTATTTAATAATTCATTATTATTTAAATCAATGTCATAAATACCTGCATTATTTCCAATGGATAAAACATCATCTAAATCCTGTGATCCACCACCACCACCTGTTAACTCAAAAAAAAAATTAGTTGATAATTCTTCAGATAAATCTGTGCAATCACCAACAAATAAAACTGCAGGATTAGGTAAAATTTGTAAATTAACAACTAATGCAGGATCAAAAAATTCCAATGATCCATTGTCCATTGTCAATTTTACTAATTCATTTTCATTGCATTGAATTTTTATAATATCACTTGACAATGATTTTACAAAATCACCTGTCAAAACATTATAAATAAAAACATTGCCATTTGTTTGTTTAACAATGTTAATGGGGAAAGGAAAACATGCCATTTTTAATTGAATTTTAAATTATAATACCACTAATTGCACCAATTTTTGTCATAAACTCAAAACAGTCATATGATTCACCATTAATTTCAATGACATATTTTGTACCATCAGGTTTAAAAATATAACCATCATATGTGAAAAATTCATTTAAATTTGATAAATCAAAAACAATCTGATCACCAACATTAAATGTTTCTGTAAATTGTTGATATTGCCTCCCAAATGATAAAAATAATGTCCATGTTCCTGCATCAGAAACATCAACAACATCATTTAAATCAAATGATATATCACATGGTGAATAACATCCTAAAAACAATGATTTAGTACAACAATTACAGCAATTCATATTAACAAATTTTAAATGGTTTACATTTTTCTGTCCATGTAAAATCATATCTTAAATCAAAATCAACACTAATCATTTGCATTAATGAATTTAATGTTTTTGGATCCTTACCTGTTTCTGATTGATAGACTTCCCATGATACAATATTTGATACGCCCGGGAATAATTTTACATTTATTACATCATATTCCCATTTTACCCATTTATAATTTACATTATATAGTGATGATTTCAATGCATCCATTAACAACCTTGGATCTGCACATTTATGTTGCATAACTAACTTCAAAGGAACTCTGATTTCAGATTCTAAACCACATGATCCACGTTTTGTATTTCCTGCTTTCCTTGTTTCAGTATATGATCCATTTAATCTGAAATAAAAATAACTGTTTAATGTATCATTTAAACCAATGTATTCATGTTCACCTGAATATGTTGATTTTAATGAAATAACTTTACCATCAACATCTTTTATTGCTATTCCTGCACCATTTACAACATTTCCTGTTGCAATTGCTAAATCATTTTTTAATGATGCAATAATATAATCAATTATCAACTGTGTTACATACATAATTATTCGATGTCGTTTTCTTCTAAAATTGCTAAAAATTCCATTTGTGCCGCTTCTGATCCTGAATTTCTTTCATCTTCTGAAACTGTATGTATTTCTGTTCCAAATTTGATTTCATTCCATATCATTTTTTCTGCTTCTGATTCTATTGTATAAGTTACTGTGCTTATTCTATTAGTTTCAATAACTTTTATTGATCGTTCTAAACTTCCTGAAAAATTAAGATCAACCTTGTCATTTTGCCTTCCTGTTAAACTTCTTAATTCATAGTAACCTTCATTCAAATATTTACTTTTATGTGGTTTACCATTCTTAAATTTTGTTTGTCCTGTTTTACCTTCAGGTTTTATTCCACGTGATGCAACACCTGCTAATTGTGGACTATTTGGATTGATATAAAATGGATTTGTTGAATACTGTCCAATTTCACCACCTGTTGTATCTAAACCTTCTGTAAAAATTCGCTGTTTATATTCACCAATTACTCTGAATGCAGAAACCTGTGAAATCCTTTGTGCTGTCCTTTGATCATTCACAATTTCACGTAATAACAACAAACGTTCTGCAATTGATTCTAACATTTTTATATTTTATTTTTTTTACCCCGGCAACATTGCATACATTTTTAACCTTGTATCACAATTGTAGCAAAATTTATCTGTTTCTAAAATCTGAATGATATTATCAATTTCATTATCCAATGCTTCAACTGATAAATTTTCCCATGCTGTAACCATCTGCAATGCCCATTCAATTCCATGTGTTTTAATTATGTTCAATCTGTTATTTGGTGATGCCCATTCTTTTGCTAATTGAACACCTGTTTGATATAAAACAGCTAAACCAACACGATCTAAAAAATTACAGATAATATCTGTATCAACACAATCTAATCTAACACATGCACCCAAATAACCTTCAGTTGATGTTCCTGTTCCATTATAACCTGTAATATTCAAATATTTATTATCACATGGAACACATCCTGTATTCTGATCACATTTATACTGATATGGTTGAATATTTGTGTTATCTGCTAATATATAAATCACATCATCAGTAAAATGTTTTTTTACAATAAATGTATGTTCAAATTCATCAAATAACGTTTGAACATCAGACCATAAAACATTTCCTGCAGAATCATAAACATACAATGTTGTTTGTCCTGTAGTTTTTGATTTTATTCTGATTGTATCAACATAAATTCGTGATTGTGTTGAATTGAGCCATTTTTTTGATATTCTGATACCTTTGTTTAATAGTGATGATCCAACAAAATTATTTGATACTGAACAAACAGAATACAATTTACCAATGGTATTTAATTTGATACCACGTGCATTTAAAATTGCTTTCAATCTGTTTTCAACAATACGTGATGCAAAATACATTTTTTCCTTCATTGTTTCTGTTGCAGAAATTAACAATTCAGGTGATATCATTGCAACATTTTCAATTGAAATGCCTTCTAAATTTTCAATATAATAACCTGATGTTGGTACAGGAATACCATTAGGATAACATCCATTTTTAAAAACAATGTAATCTTCTAAACAATCAGGAATATTTGTGATCAACATCTTATTCAGTTATTTTAGTTTTTTTTGCTCTTTTTTTTGGTGCTTCAACAACTGTTTCTTCAACAACTGTTTCTGTTTCTGTTTCTGTTTCAACTTCAACAGATGATTCAACTTCAACAGTTTTTTCAATTATAACAGATTTTTCAGGATTTAAAATATGCAACATACCATCATTGTATATTACCTCTTTTGGATAATCCTGTTGTTTCATTGCACGTTCAACAGCCTTCTGAATCTTTATTGTATTTATTGATTTATTACCTGATACATAATCAAACAAAAAAACAATGTGATCTGTATCTGTTTTTTGTACATTTAATGCAATGTGATATTTTTTAATCAATTGTATTGCATATAATAATTTTGCGTTCATGTTTTAAAAATTTAAAAAACAGGTGGACTTTTTACATCCACCTGTTTATATTAAAATTAAATTATTACTACACCTAATGGAAGATTACCATCTTCAGACCAACCCGGATAGATAACTGTTCCTGCAGAATCAACTATCATAACCCATGGCAACGAAACATTAAGTATTCGTGATGTTGCAGATCCATATGTCATGTCAATATTAACATAATATGTACCTGCCGCTAATGGGAAATCAACAAAACCTGTTAAACCTGAAATCTGTGAATCAACCAAAATGGTATTAGCATAATCAGTATAAACATTTACCTTTACATCAGCCAATGGTGTATCACCACCTGCACCTGCATTGTAAATATCATTGTTGTTATTATCTGCAAATGTAAACAAACGAACATTTGTTGTTGGACATTCTTCTGCAGAAATACAGAATGTTGCATCAGTTGCTTCAGGTTCTGTTGCAATTCCACATGCAGGTGTGATATCACAATATCCTGTATCTGCACATTCAACAGTATAACAGAAAACATCTGTTACACCTTCAAACAAACAATCTTCATTTGCCCAACATTTAGGCATTCCAACAACAGACCAATTTGTAACAAATTGAATATATAATTCGATTTCTTCATTACATTTTACATATGACATGTAAACATCATGAGTCAAACCCAACCATGGATCAACAACTGTTGTACGCATTTGATCTTCAAATTCATATTGGAATTGTCCCTGATTTTTTGCATAAGTAACTAATTGCAATGCACCCGGAGCCATTGCAATAATTTTGTTTGAATTACCCATTGCTGTTGGAAGATTCGTATCATAGTAAATTGAACGTGTAATGTCCAATAATGATGCATCATATCCTAAATCATTACCTGCGGCAATTGCTCTTGCTTTACGATATTGATCTAATAATGTACCACCAACTAATACTAATTGTTGCTCAATTTCAGCCTGTTTACGATCAGAATCCAAAATTGATTCACCAACAGGATTGATTGATAAACCTGTTGATAGGAACAATGGAAGATCTTTACAAGTAACTGCAGGATCATTACAATCACATTTTGGAAATGTTCCAATTAATCCTTCATTATTAACAGCATATGCAACCTCCTGTCCTAATTTATTGATGTGATTTCTTAATACTTCATTAGTATATGCATTTTGGTAATCTGTACGTGATTCCTTAATACATCTCATCAATTCATCATCAATTTTCATTTTACGTGAAATGGTTTTGTGTTTAATTTCCACTTCATCATATAATGGTTTAATTGTATCACCTGCTGTTGGACAATATTCGATTTCAGTAACATTTGACTGTCCTAATCTCGGAAAAAATCTACGTGATACTTTATATACCTTACCATCACCTTGTTCAATAGCCTGAACATTTCCCAATTTAACACGTGATGCCGCACGATTTGCAGAAGATGTTAATAATTGTAATAAACCAATATTTGGTGATGGCATTGATCTCATGCCTGAATTATTGTTCAATGTCAGATCAATAATTTTCCATGCATCTGCTAATTTTATACTACTCATTTATGTATATTTTTGATTTTTTAAAAAATTATTTTTTGTAGGTTTTACCACGTAACCTTAACGTAAATATCTGCTATTTAAAGCCTTTTGTCAGAGAGAAAAAAATATTTTGTAAATATAATTCTATGATGTGAAAAATATTTTATAAAATTTTTACAAAAAGATTTGCAGAATTAAAAAAAGGTCATATCTTTGATTCATCATTAACACAAAAACATACAACATCATGACAACTTATACTTTAATATTTGATTTAGGAACTAAAAACATAATAAAATATACAAATTTCATTTATGATAACATTTGTACAATTAATACAGAAATTATGCAAATAATGAATGAAAATAATTATAAGGAATGTTTAATAAAACACCCTAATGGTACAAAAAGAATTTTAAAAAATATAAAATATTAATATTTAATATCTATAAAATATATTATTAAACACAAAAAATACATAATCATGAAAAATTCAATGCACAGAGATTTAATTTTAGACATTAACGAAATCGAATCAACAACAAATGTTTTCACAATTATTAAAAAAATGATGTTTGCATTAAAAAATGATGAAATTACATCAAATCAATACGAATTACTTTTGGGAACTTTAATAATGCAATGCAGAAGAAATAAAATTAATATTGATTTATAAAAATATAGGTTTACGGTTAACCTTAAAACCGTAATTTTTTTAAACATTTAAAACACAATAACATGAAAAATTTAATTTTAATTTCAATGCTTTTTATTTCTGTTTTAAGCTATTCACAAACATCAAAACAATACTGCATTCAGGTATTATCAACTGAAAATCCACATCTGTTAAAACCTGAACATTTTTCAATATTACCATTTGATAAACCAATGGTTGAACAAGTTCTAATAAATGATAAAATAATATACAGAATTATTTTTGTTTATGATCATAAAGATATGCAACAAACGTTTTGCAAAATTTGGCAAAAAGATTTTCCGGATGCATTGATAATAAATAGAACAGATGATCAGATTTCAAAATTGAAACCATTATTTTCTGAACTTAATTAAAACAAAAAACCACCTTATTCAGGTGGTTATTTTTTTATATCATGTTTTTTTCTTGAAGATATTTTAACCTTGCAGGATGAATACCATCTTTTGCTTTTTCATCATTGAAAACAAATTTCTGTGCATCATTTGATCCATTTGATTGTCTTATAAAACTGTTTTCTGTTGAAACAATTTCAAACAATGTATCATATTTCAAATTTTCTGTTGGTTTTTGTGGATGTTTAACTCTATTGCCATCCTTATTTACCCATACATTACCATCCTGATCCAATTCAAATGTATATGCTTTTTCACGTACTTCTGCATCAAAAACTGCTCTCATTTCTTTTGGATTCAATCGTGCATTTTTAACACCTTCAATCAAAGTATTTCTAATGCTTTCAATCTTTTGATTTTTCTTGTAATCCTGAAATTTCATTTGTTCCTGTGTTAATGCTTCCTGCATTAAACGTTCTTTTTCATTCAGTTTTGCATTGGCTAATTCTAATTGCTGTGTTAACTGTTGCAATTTCTGTGCATCTGCAGATGTGTAATCCTGTTTCAAACGTTCTAATGTTTCAGATTGCAATTGCTTCAAATCTTTGATCATTGTTTTATAACGTTCTTTTTTATCAACTGATTCATATCTATTAAGATCTAAACCAAATTCTTCTGCTAATTGTTTTTCAGTTTTGGAATAAGCCGCACCAAATAATTCAGTTTTCTTTTGTTCTTCAACCTGTTTACCAATTCTTTCTGTAATGCTTTTTTCAAATTTAGAAATATAGGTATTGACTGCATCATCAACATTCATTTCATTGGATTCAATCTTTGATAATAATTCCTGATCAAATCCTAATTTTTCAACTACTGTTTTAAGAAATTCCATAATTCAAATTTTAATTATTATTGTGTATTAAATTAGATAACATGATATAATCCAATAGAACATTCAATTCATCACCTGAATCCATTACAATGTTTGTTGTACCATTTTGACATTGATAAAAATATTCTATCTTATTTGTATTTATTGTGCAATACATCCATTTATCCAAATTGTATTTGTTTGTTTCTTCATCAACTGCTCTGATTTTAACTCTGACAAATGGCATGTACTATAATTTATTTTTCAATTTATTTTCAATTTATTTTTTTTTACCACATCCACATCCACGTTTTACTGTTGGTGTTGATGATGATGTTGTTGCAACTTTTGGTTGATCATCTTTAAATATTGTTCCAATATAGGTAAAATTTCCTGATTGTTGTACATTGTACCATTCTGCAGGTGAAAATTCCTCTATTGAATTTGTTGCTTTGTTTTGTGCTTTTATAAGTAACATATTAAAAAAATAATTCGCCTTTATTAAATAATTTTAACTCTTTTTCTGTTAATAAATCTAATTCATTATATTTTTTTTTGGTTTTAATTGCATTTTTAATATTTTCTTCTAATATATTTGGATTACTCCAATAAATACCTATAATAACAGGTTCTTCCCCAAATTTAATAATATAATCTTGAATAAATTTAGGTTGTTTAACATTATCATTTATAAATTTTGATAAATCTGTCATTTTTAAATTTTATTTATAATATCAATAAATGATTTATATAAATTAGGAAAATCTTCTTTAATAGTATTTAATGCTTTTGTATCTGTTCTTGTCCATGCATCAAATATATTTGCAAAATTTTCGGCATGTCTTTTATCTATATTTTTATAATAACTAATTCCATGACCAGGTGCCATATAATTATTAGCAAATAATCCACCTGTTAATGAATCTAAAATATCAGATGCTACATATAAATCAGATGAACTATATTTTTGTTTTGATTTAATCATTAGTTCATTGATATTATATTTTTCAGCTAAGTATTTTACATCATCGTCATATGCTTTTTTAAATTCAGTTTTTAAAGATAATTTTTTAACATTATCAATATGATGTCCGTATTCATGTAATAATGTATATGAATTAGATAATTTATTATTACCAATAGTTATATTATTTTCTGATGGAGAATAAAATGATTTATTTTTTTCACCAATAATTATTTTATTTGGTTTATCTAACTTATCTATTAAAATTTTTGCTTCATCATTAACATTTTCACTATTTATAATTTCATCAAATCTTTTATCAAAACCAAATTCAATTTTTGGAATATTTAATTTTTCAATTGCTTTTTGTTGATCTTTTTTACTAATCACCGGATCAACATTTTCTTTTACATTTCCTGCTTCTGTTATTTTGTTTGGATTTCTTACAGGATAGCATGTATGTCTGCAGTTATAACCACCACGATTCTGACAGAAATTCTCAGGTGTAGTTTCAGGAATAAAACCTGTTCCATTATCCAACGCCCAATCAATTTCATCCTGTAACTGCTCAAATAATATCAATCCTGTTTTACCATTTTTCATGTAATTTACCCATCTTTCACATTGTGGACGTGAATCCTTGACTAATGATCCAACATAGAGTAATGCATCCAATTTGTAAACATTCCTGACTGCTTCATTAACAACACCATCATATTGTCCTAATGCATCACGTGATGCCTGTAAAGCAATACGTTTCAAAACACCTTGTCTTTGCTCTGTTGTTGTTAATTGTTTTGTTATAGACTGAATTACATCATTTAAAGATGATCCCTGATTAACTGCAATAAACAATTCCTGTTTTAATGGATTCACTAATGATGTTTGTAAACCCTGTCCTTGCATTGCAGATACTACATTTTGAATGGCATTATTTTTAAATGTATTGATAAAACTTTTTGTTAATTCAATTCCATTTAAATCTTTATGTATTTCCTGCTGTGCAACAGCCATTGCATCAAATCCTGTTAAATAATTTGAAACCATATCTGTGTAACCTGCACGTAATAAAAAACGTTCTACAGCAGTTTTAAATGCACCAATTCGACCAACATTGGAATCTGTTCTGACAATCCTTCCATTTGTTGTTTGAAATTTTTGCACCCATTCAACAACCTGTTTTACAAATTTAGGTTCAACAGATCCTAATGTTTTTTCAACATATTGATTTGCACGTTCAGTAATTTTGTATGGTTTATTTAAATCTGCCATTATTACATGTTGTCATTATCACTATCATCATTCATGTTATCATCCATGTTGTTATCATCAACATTAAACTGTTGATTAAAATCTATCTGATCACCAATAGGCATTGATTTTACTGCATCAAATTTAGGTTGTAATATTTTATCCAATTCTGCTCTGATTGTTTCAACATCTGCAGTCATGATATCAAAATTATTATCATAATACAAAACTAAAACTGCATCAAAAACAAATGTTGCTTTTATTGCATCTTCCTGTGTAATCTGTGATGATGCTAATAAAATGTTTCTTTCTTCAACTGTATATAAATAAATTGTTGTATATGTTGCACAAATATCTGCAATTCTACGTGCAACAGGATCGGATGAAAATCTTCTGTCCATGTAAGATCTATATGCCTCATATCTGATTGCAGATGGTTGACCTTTTTGCGACAATGCAAATTCAGCCATTAAATCTGTTTCAGTTTTTAGATCAAAACTAATTGGTGCATTAACAACAATATTTGATTCCAAATCCAAAAACACTAAACCCTGAATGATATATAATAAATCAGACAATTTACCATAAACATCATCTGATATTTTACCAACTTCAATGTATTCAGGTTCTCTATCTAATTCCTTTGCAACACCTGATTGTGATGCATTTAAAGATCTGTTTATATTTAATACCTGTTCAGCCTTTGATAATGCTTCTGTTGCAACTGTTCGTGTTTCTTGAATAGTTGATACATCAGGTGAATAATATCTAATTGGATCAATATTTGCATCCTTTGAATCACTAAATTTATTTGTTGTTGGATTCAGATTATATGCCGCTAATGGTGAAATTGATAATGTTTTACCATGTCCTGAACACGTATTACATGTAATTGATCTGTCATGATCTGTTGGATCTATAATACGACCTGTACCATGACATGATCTACAGTCAACACCTTCAACAAATTTAATTGGAAAACATGTTGACAACATCACAGATTTATGTTGATTATCATAAATTGCGGCATCATTCAAATATGGTATTGCAGGTGAAAAATCAGATTTATATACAACAAATGAATTTCCAAAATTGTCATACATAGGTACTGCACGACCACCCATGGTGATCCATGGTGTAATACCCATATTATGATTATAAGTAATAGTAAACTCTGTTGATCCATCAATGCTTTTAATTATTGCATAAAATTCATCTGTGACAATGTGATACCACAATGGTTCTTGTATTGCAAATGATGCATATTTTCTTTTATTGATACCTTTATAAATTAATAATTTGTAATCAGGATCATTAAAAATAATTCTGTCTGATTGAATAGGCATCAATTCAACATCAACTCTTTGCGTTTCATCAATTACACCATCACCTATTGGTTGAACTAATAAAACTGCATTAGGATCTAAAACCCTATATGGAATAAATAAATTAAAAAAATATCGTGTTAAATCAATATCAGAAAACGTTTTATTTTCCAAATATTGTTGCATTTCTAAATTGTCAAATCTGATTGAATGTTTAGCATTTGACAATAATCTGTTTAATTCTGTTATTGCTTTGACTAATGGTGATTCAGTTTTTGGTTGATATGTTTCTTTCCTATAGGATAAAATCTGATCATCTTCATTTGGAAATGCTCTATCCAATGCAGGTGGAACATCACCATAAAAATGCGGTTTTATGGATTCATAGATTTTCTTCCATTCATTTTTAAATGGATGCACAGGTGGTGATAATAAACCAACTGCTATTTCATCCATAAACTTTAAAAACTGTTCAACATTCATTTTGTCCTATATGATAAATTAAAAAATTAGGTGGTGTATTTCAACCACCTAAAAAATCACAAAACTAAAATTAAACTACAGTAATTGTAATCTGTCCAACAACACCTGATGCATCATTTGCTGTTGCAATAACTACAACATTACCTGCACCTGTACCGGACAACAATCCTGTTGGTGAAATTGTCGCTGTACCTGTACCATTAACAACTGACCATGTTACTGTTGGATCTGTAGCATTAACAGGTAATACTGTTGCAATCATTTGTAATGTACCACCATTTGGAACTGTAACTGCAGATCCTGTACCTGTAACAACAATTGATGTAACCCAACAAACAGATGATGATATACTTAATAAGAATGTCAACTGTGTTTGAGCAAAATTACCAATTTGTTCATTGTATCTAAATTCTGCTGTCCAATATGAATCATCTTCATCTGTTTCTGCTATTTGATAGAATGCTCTTACTGCTACATTTGAATACCATCCTAAAAAACGACCATCACATGTTACAAAACCAAATTCATATCCTGAATGTGTTGATGCATCTGATAGGAAATTATATAAACCATCAACAGTAAAATCAAAATCATTTTCTGAATCAGTCAATGATACTGTACGTGATTGTTTTACAACTTCTTCCTGTCCACAGGAACCACGTTTCTTTGTTGAATAATCAGGTGCAGATAAACCACCTGCAATTCGTGATCCATTCACACGACCGAAAACATTTTTATCTGCAATTGCCTGTTCCCATTCAGCCTGATCAGTAATATCTGCAAAATCATATGAACATTTCTTTGCATACCATCCTGCAATACCACCTGAATATACTGTTGAATCACATGGATTACATAAATAATCAGGAACATTTTCATTATCAACACATGGTGGACATACACCATGAACACCTGATAAACCTATATTTATAAATTTATAATTATTCATTTTATTATTTATTTTTTAAAAATTTTATTGCATCTGTTGCAAAACCATTTTATAAATCACATTTTCTGCTGTCAATTCGGCATATTTCATCAAATGATAAATCAATTCCAAACATTCTTGAATCATCAGATTTTTGATCATATGTGAAATTTTGATATTGTTTACCATCAACTGTTATATTAAAACCTCTGACCGTTTTAGATAACATTTTGACATAATAAGGTGGATATGTTCCTGAAATAACTTTGTAATTTTTAATAATTTCTTTACTAATTATTACATTTCTATCATTTTCAGTAACAGATTCTGTATCACCTGTAAACTCAACTTCACCGAATAGTCTTAATGAATTGTAATATGGTGTATTTAAATTACCTAAATAATTTGTAATTGTTCCATAATACAAACCATCACAATCAAAATCTGAATATGTTGATTCAATTAAAACTGTATCATTGTATCCACATGCTGAAATTTGTTTGTAATATTCTGTGTATATTTCTCTCTCTATTATTGGCAATCCTGTTGATTGATCAATTTTATTATATGTGATTTTTAATTTAAAACAATCAACTGAAATCAATCCTGTATTAACAAAAAATGTTTGAACTGATCCTGTTAATTGTGAATGTCCTATCCACCATGCATCACAAAAATCATCAATATTTTTACTAATAATATTATCACAGCAGTCAATTAATTGCACTTCTATGTAATATGCACCACCAACTGATGTTCTAAATCCTGTTGATAATACTGATGGTGGTTGATTATAGTTATCTGCAAATCGTGTTTGAAATGGAATCACATCACCTGATACATATGGTGTAAAAAATGGTAAATCTGATCCACATAAATTGCAATTCCATGAATCTGCATCATCAAAAATAAAATCAGGTGGTAATTCCGGACATGCATAACGTACCGGAATTGGTGATCTAATTGAATCAGTATATGATACTTCAGGTGTATATGTTACAGGATAAACTATATTCATTTTGTAAAAATATAAATATTAAATTTTAAATATTTTATAAACATTTTATATTTTATTATCCTAAATCACTACAAATGTAACTGTTTGAATCAAATGGTACAATTGCAGGAACAGGTACAACAGGTTTCAATACAGTTACATCTAATGTATGTCTGACTGTATGTGATCCAAAACCAAAATCAAAATCTGCATCAATAATTAATTGAAAATATACTGTTGATAATGATCCTGAAATACGTAAAACTGATAAAATATTACCTGATATTGTTTGTGTAGCACCTACTAAAACACCATTTTGATCAACAATTCTATATCTAATCACATTAATATTACCTGTATAATTAGGATGTGATGTTATTTCTGTAATTAATAAACCTAAATCACATTCAATTCTCCATTTTGATGCACCATAATATGCTGAAATTTTAGTGTTTTGAACTAAACCAACAGGACAATAATCAGGTGTAGTATTAAATGCAATGCCTGTAATAAAATACTGATCTGCAAATGGCAATTGTGGAACAAATATTTCAAATGTTGCAAAATCATCACCTAAAAATCCTGTTTCAACATTCTGTAATTTATCAGAAATCAATAAATTCATTTGCTGTGTAAATGGAATCCATGATTCTTCTTCTTCAATCTGTGGTGGTGTTGTTTGTCCTGATGCAGATGCAGGATAAATTGTTGCAATTAGGTTAATTGATCCTGTATATGCTGAATCTTTTTCAATTTCAACCAATATTTTATCACGACCACAAAGATCAATGATATCATTTTTTACTGTAGGATATAAATCAGGATCTAAAAATCTAACTGCTAATAAATTAGGTGAAATCTGATCATTGTTAAACAAATCAACATTTATTTTTTGTCTATAGGTTATGATATTTGATTCAATAACACCTGAAATATTCTGTGGTTGATTTACTGATATAGACCAATCAAAATAAGATGTATTTCCGGCATATGCTTCTGATATCCTAAAAATTGCTTCAACTCTTAATGTTGTTGCATTGTCAATTGTTACTGACATATCATCAGTTAATAACTGATTAGTTAATGGTGGTGTTAATGTATTAGGAATATATGCCTGAACTTGATTTACAATTGATCCAATTCCAACAAAATTACATGTAATACCTGTTAAACATGAATCAAATGTTCCCGGCAATCCTAATGCAATCAATTGTGTATTATATGATGTTTTATCAATTTCAATTGATGCCTTTATTCTTTGATGTGGTGATACAGTTAAATCATTTCCTGAAAATTCTGCATTATATGTTGATAAATAACCATCAATATTTGGTACTATTGGTGCTGTATATGATGCAATCAGATTTGGTGATATATGTGATGTAACTTCTAATGCATTTGCTGAATCATAAATATTAACAATAAATCTGTATTCATCATTTAATGTCAATTGTGATCCATTTATTGTAAATTCAACATAAATATCATCAGGATTAGGAACATTTTCATACCAATCTGATGGTGTCCATATCATATTATCAATATTAACTGATCCAACAGCACCCTGTGGAATCAATGCATCTGATACTTCTAAATCTGTTGTAAAAATGTCTAAATTGCTATTCTTAATTGTTTTAAACATTACAACTCTGACATCAGTTATTGCAGGATTAGGTGGTAATAAATTTGATAATCCACGTAAATTTACTTTAACAGTATTATTTTCATTTATGGCTAACTGATTACGTAAAACATTAAATGCAGAATCAACAGAATTATTTTGTAATTGTGATCCTGTTGCTGTTGCTTTTGTTAATGTTGGTAATGAATTTGTAACCTGTGATGGTGATGTAATTTCTAAATCACGAATATAACGCATTCCACCTGTTGGACTGTAATATTGTGAATTATACCAACGTGCAGATACAGGAATATTCCAAAAACGTGATAAATCATTTGGATTAATTATATCCTGATCAAATGATGTTGTAAAATTCATCACACGACCAACAACACCTAAAAATTTATCCTGATTATATACTGATGAATTAATATTTGTCAATTGATTTGTCCCCTGATTACCATCTCTACTAACTAAAAATCTATCTGTGTTATTTAATATGAATGTTGAATCATAGAATCTTAAAATATCAATTGAAACATAAAAATCAATTTCAGCATATGCAATAACATCAGAAACATCCTTATAAAAAACACATGAAATGTTTTCAACTGTTTCATTATAAATACTGTTTGAATTAGAAATTACACCTGCAGATGGTACTGTTGTTAAATTTCCAATTGATGTGTATCCAAAAAAACCATAAATTCCTGAATGTGGTGCATTTGTATCTGTTGCAGTTTGAAATAAACCTAAATTTATTGTCATTGCTTTATTTGTAAAATTATCTGCACCTGTTGCAGTAATTTCAAAGGTCATTCTAACTCTATTACCAATGGCAAATTGTTTGATTGATGTAACAGGTGTAGTTGTTGTATCAAATGATATCTGTGGTAATAACTGATTACCATTTTTATCAATATTATCAATGCTTACTAAATTAAATTCAAATGCCATTGTATTATATTTTACCTGATATTGTTAATGAATTATTTGTTGTATCATAGGTTATTTCTTCAATATCACCATCACCAATTGGTAATCTAACAAATTTATCAACAGATAATCCACGTAATAAATTGCAATCTGCAGTAACTGTTAATGTAAATTTACGAATTTTAATTGATGTATTCCTTGGATTATCAATACATAATAATTTTTGATAGGCTGTATCATATGTATTTCCTGCCTGATCAACTAATGGATTTTCAAAAACTTGCCATTTATAATTATATACACATAAATTGCTCCCATTTCTGAAAAAATTAACAACTGCATCACCCGGATAAATGAAACCATTTTCATTGTCAACACGACCAATATCTAATAATTTAGGAAAATTTGCAATACCTTTTTCTAAAAACATTGCATTGTCATTGTATGATGCATTTAATATAGGATAAAATGATCTGAAAAATTGTTTGTCAATTGGTGCTGTATTTAATCTATTTGCATCAAATCTAAATTGTGACGCTGAATATGTAAAATTTTTAGTAAATAAACCTTTTTGAACAGGATTAGGTGGTATATTCCAGTCAATAACTTTTTGTGTCCAATTTGGTGCAACTTCATCACCTGAATTATCAACACCATCTTTTGGATAATTATATTCAGCAAATGAATATGGTTTTTTTTCTGTTGGTTCTACACATAAACTGATTAACTGATTATCTTCTAATAATGTTGAATCAAACCATAAACCACCATTAAAATAATCTTTACGTTCAATTACCAATGCACCATTTATTATTCTCCAATCAATATTCCATTCTTTTAATGATTCTAAAAATTGAATGCCATTCAAATTTGGTTGATTCAATTGATTTGCATATTCAACATCACGATCATTTCGTGATCCCGGTTGAAATGACATATCAATACGTGTAGTATTATGATAATATCCACCAACATCAAACAATGATGATTGATATCCAATTTGACATAATTTACACATATTCCTGAAATAAGAATCTAAATAAACTGCTTTGTGTTTTTTGCCACATCCAACAATTAAATTTCCTAAATTGTTAAAAATGTTTTCATCAACACCTGATAAAAAATTAAAAAATTGAAGTATTGCTAAAATAGGTGTAGTTAAAATAAAAAACCATATACCCATAACCATCAATGCTTCCTGTAGTGTATCAGGTTTTACATCATCACAATAATAAATGTATGGTGCATTTCTAAACTCATTAATGCCATTTGTGTTAATTCTTATACGACCATCAGGTGATCTTCTGATGTCATATGGCATTATATTTTTCAAACATGTAATTGCCTGTCCAACAGTTGAATTGTCAATTACTGTAACCTGTGCAAAACAATTTGGATAAATACACCATCTTACATCAGATCCTTCAATCAATCCTGTAAATAATAACCTTGGATTACCATTATCATCCAAACAGCATGTATCATAAACTAAAACTTCAATTGATTCTAATGCAGGATTAGGTTTATTTATTATTTCATTATAAACATAATCATATGCAGATCCTGTTAATGTCAATTCAGGTGAAAATGAATATCCTGATTCACCTGATTCAGTCTTATTTCGATAAACAAAACTGATTGATTCTGTACCATCAAAATCATTCAGATTCATTAAATTGTTATCAAAATATATTTGGATATTATTCATTTTATTACTTTAAAATTGCATATGTTAATGTTCCTAATGCTGTTGATCCTGCAATGATACCAATTATTTGCCACATTTTTCTGTTCCTTTTTTCCTTCTTTATTATATGATCAAATTCAGCACGTTCAACATCCAATGATATTTGGCAATATTTATACATATCAGAATAATTTTCTGATTCTTTTGATAAATTATTGATTTCAGAATCTTTTAATAATATCATTTTTTTATAATCATGAATCAGATATTCACAATCTTCAACAATTGACATGCATTCCTTCAATTTCTGATCACATTGTCCGAAAACAAAACCATTGCATATTATCAAAATACAAATCAATAAAATTCTATTTGCCATTTCTTAAATCTTTAATTCTTTTAAACAAATCTGATTCCTTCTGATCAATAGTTTTTTGTAAACTGTCAATTGATTGTTTTATCCTAATACGTTCTGATCTTAACTCATTTATTTCAATTTTAAGACTATCAATAAATGTTTTTGAATGTTTGTCCAATACATTGTGTTTTTGTTGAATATCATCAAATATAATGTACAATATCACAATAAAAACAATTATTACTGATGCATATTTTATAATGTCAATTTTCATTTTTTATCCTTTATTTTTGGTTTAGCATTTTTAGTTTTCATGTTGTTAGATGCATCTGATAATGCAATTGCAACAGCCTGTTGTTGATCATATCCTTCAGATACCAATTTACTGATATTATCCTGAATACATTTTTTATCACCCGGTAAACATTTCTGTAATGGCATAACTTTTAATTTTTATTTTGTACGATCATTAATAAATTTTGCTCTTTTTTGCCTTTGTTCAACAATTTTAAAGATACCATTTGCATTGGCACTTACTGTTGTTTTAGGCATATATTTTGGAAGATCCTGTAATACATTTTCAATACGTTCTAATCTGTTTTCTAATCCTGCATTATTTTGATTCATAGTGACAAAAAATGATTTACCACCTAATTCATTTTGCAAATTAATTTCATTACCTGATAACATTGACAATGCATTACGTAAACCACCATTCTGATATCCTTCTGCAAAACTATTTAATACATTTGCAGGTATTTTATTATTATGTACTGCAGATAATATGTCCCAATATTTTCTGTTTGTATCTGTTGTAATAACACGTTCACCACGATTCAAACGTGCAGGAACTTTGTCACGACCTGCACCATATTTCATATCACGATCCACAAATTCAGATCCTTCATAGAATGCATTTGATGCCGCTAATCGTGCCTGTGCAAAACCTGCTAACAATGCAATGATTGTTGATGCAATGGTAAATGGTGCCGCAACACCACCTTCTGCAGCTGCTTTTGCTATTGCTAATGTACTATTAACTGTCAATTGTACTAATGCAATGGCTTTTTCACGTTCAACTGCTCTTTGTCGTTCTGCTTCTAATTTTTGCAATCTGTCTTTTTCAATTTCTAATTGCCTTGCATTGAAATCTTCTGAATTACCACGTATTTCATCCAATACTGATTTTGATTTATCTGATGCACGATCTAATTGCTGAATATATGCCTGTGCCTGTGCAGATAATACTGAAAATATTGCATCTGATCCTGTCTGAATTAAATCAAATGTACGATCACGAATATCTTTTAATTTATCTTCTGTATTTTCTGCAAAATCATTAATAGGTTTTTCTAATTCAGCCAATTGCAATTCTAACTGTGCAATCTGATTTTTTGTTGCTGTTGTATCAATGCCTAATTCAAATTGCTGTTTTAATACTTCCTTTGCAATTTTCAATCTTTCCTTTGCTAAATTTATTTCATTCTGTCTTTCAATATTCAATTTTCTTTTATTGAAATCTTTGTCAATCCTTTCAATTTCAGCCTTCAATAATTTTTCATCTTTGATCGTATTCATTGCAGATTGAATTGCCTGATTTCTCAATTCTTCATTACCTGCTAATGCTATTGTTTTTTCTGTATCAATTGCTGTTTCATTTAATGCTAAAATTTTATCAATTGATTCCTTATAAGATTCAAATCTTCTTTGATTAATTTCTTCAATTGTTTCTAATTCAACATTTTTATACCTTTCATTTTCATCATTTCTTAAATCTTCATTGAATTGAATAAACTCTTTATTTAATTGCAACATTTCAGAATTTCTTCTGTCCATATCTGCTAATTCTTCTTCAATTAATTTCTGATTCATTTTCTTTAAATCATCATTCATTTTTTTGTTTGATGATTTTGTTGCATCTGCAGATTTATTTAATGATCCTGTCAACTGCATTGGATCAATTACTTTACCTATTGATGCATAAAGATCTTCTGCTAAACCTGCATATTTCATGTTTACCATGCTTAATTGTGTAGTCAATCCTGCAATTTCATCTGAAATATTACCAACAACAGCACTCTGTTTTGCAGTAAATGCTAATGGATTAACATCCTGATACCTATCTGCTAATCTATTTGCTTCAGCCTGTTGTGTATTCAAAAACTTTTGTTGTTGTCCTAATTCAGCCTGTTTTTGAATTAATTTTGTTAATATTTCTTCCTGTTCCTTTTGTGCTTGTTTTTGAACTATTGTACGCAAAATTGATATTGCAACCAAATCATATGCCTTTGCTAATTCTTCATTAGATGCTTTTTCTAAATCAATATTTTTAAGATATTCAGGATATCTGTTTTGCAATTCTGCAATAATTGCAGATTTATCACCACGACCTTTGTTCGCTTCATTCAATGCACCAAACAGATTATTTAATTCCTGTGTTTCATTTAAATATGTTCCAATTAACTCCTTCTGTAATGCATCCTGTTTTTCCTGTTCTTCATTTACCTTTTTAGTAATTCCTAAAAATTCAGCACCATATGAAATTACTGTTGGTAATACTGTCATTAATAAACCAAATGGATTCAATCCACCTAATAATCTAAATACATTGCCTAACATCATTCCTGCTCTACGCATAGAATTTAAACCCCTTGCACCATCAATCAATGTTGATCCTAATGATTTATTTTTTGTTGCTAATTCACCTGTTGAAACAGCCAATTGTTTATTGGTTTTATCTAATTCAGCAGAAACAATCTGATTTGCCTGTGTTGATTTTGTTGATTTTATTTGTGTATCAACTAAAACCTGTCTTTTTTTATTTAACTGATCAACACCACGTACTTCCTGTCCAACAACACGTGTTAATTCACCCTGTGCTTCTGCTAAATCATTGACTGCATCCTGTCCTTCAATAACAGCATCAGATAATTCTTCAATTTTACCAATAGCTTCATCAACCTGATTTGTGAATTGTGCAGGATTAAATTCTAAACTATAGACATCTTTTATTTCAGCCATTATTTTTTTGCTTTTATTGATTCATTCTGTTTTGCTCTGTCATTATCTTTTAATATCTGTTCCAATGCAGAATAATAATCACCAATTGTCCAATACTTAACGTTCTGCATATTTACCGGATCACCTTTTGTAATCACATAATCATTTTCCCTGTTTGTTTCTCTTAAAGATGTTAATGCAGATTGATAATATTTTTTCTTTTTTTTCTTTTTAACACCATCATCTTTTAATAACCTTGGGAAATTTAACCTTTTATACCTGTCGAACCTTTCAATATTTCCTCGATACTGTTCAAAAAAAAACTTCGTAATTCATCATCCTGTTTAATGCAATCCAATTTTCTTTGCTGTGTTTCTTCATTTATGATATATGGATTTTCACCATCAATATAGAAAAAATACAATCCTGCCTGTAACAGCATATCATCCAATTTAATTCGTTTCATTCTGTACAACAGATCACCAATATCATTCTGTGACTGTTCAACAAATTGCCTTAATTTGTCCCTTGTCATGTTTTGCCATGGGAACTCTTTTATTTCATCTAACAATCCATTTAGCTTGTTTTCAATTTCTTCCTTACTAACACCAAATTCAATTGCTAATAATGATTCTTCAATCCTTTGTGAACGTTCACGTGTAAGATGTGCAGGATTTTTTAAGATATAAAAATTATTTCCTGATCTGTCTGTAAAAACTCTGATCAATTCAATCTTCTGATTTGTTGTTGTTGGAATGTACTGTTTAAGCCAATTTTGATAGTTTTTTTCGTTTTGTTCTGCTCTGTTTCTTTTTCTAAATATCATATGTTTCATGTTTGAAAATCAAAATTATCTATAAATAGGTAAAAATATTTTATAAAAAACTTATAAAATTATTTGCAGTTATGAAAAAAGGTTTTAAATTTGTGAATCATTAATTAATAACACAGCAAAAAATACGATTATGACAACTGCAAAATTGATTTTAGAAATTGAAACTTACAAGAATGATTCAAACGTATTTACTTTAAATGCTTTAATGAAAAAAGTATCAAATGCAAATTTGTGTCAAAAAGCAAAAAACATTTGGAATGATTTTTTAAATTCATTATAATAAAACTATGGTTTTCGGTGATCCATAAACCGATTTTTTTTTAACTCTTAACATCTTAACACATGGCAAATTTTAAATTTAAAGATCAGGATATTGTCGTTTTTGGCAAATGGCATAAACATGAATATGGTGATCGTGATAAATATGGTGGTAAATTAGAACCTGATGTTCCTGCACATTGGGAAATAACAGAAATATATTTGAATGGTATTGAAACAGATATTTATGAAATCTGTGATGAAATCAATGTTGATTGTGATAAATTCATTGATCTTTGCGAACGTGCATTAAAAAATGATTTTTTTGAATTTTAAAACCATATTGAAATGAAATTATATATTATTAAAGGTACTACATCTGATTTATATTATTTAACAGATAATGATCACAATGCAATAGGCATTGCAGATGTATCAATGTTGAATTATAAACCTAATGATTTATCATTTGATATTGTTCAATCAGATGAAAATAGGATTGCATATCTTAACAATACTGCAGAACCAACATATTGCATGGTTAATTCAGTTAGATATTATCAAATGAAACATGCAATAGATATTGAATCATCAGGTGAAATTTCTGAAATACTTGGAATGTTGGATGATATCATTGATCAACATCATGACAATGTTAAAATGATAAATAAAATTAAACTTCAATTACTTAAAATTCAATTTAAAAAAACACCTTCACATGAGTAACATTTATTTATTGATTTTCATTATTGGATGCATTTCAATTGGATTGATATCAATGGTTAAAAATGATCCATACATCAATGATTCTGTTGATGATTATTCAGAAGATAAAAACAACTAACAAAATTGATCACCTGCATTGGTGATCTTTTTTTTTAAAGTTTAATATCCTTGCAAAATGTATTCAGAAGATAACGCAAATTATCCAATAAATCTGCTTGACGTTCTTCACCTTTACCCTTTACTATTTGCCTTGAATTATTTGATTTGATCCTTAATACATCCATTCTTAAATTAGGACATTTATCTTCATAGATTTCAAAATTAGGACATGTACTAATAATAGTATTTGTTTGAACATATGATTCAGCATGTAATGGATTTGCTTTTGGTACAATTATTTTATCTGTTGATATCTGCAATTCATCCTGTATTATTTGATAATATGTTACAGGTGTTTTTTGCCTCCCATCAGATCTGTTACCTGATGCATCACCTGTAATCAGAAATGGAACTGAACATGGAAATCTGTGTTTTATTTCACCATTTTCATACCATGCACCAATTTTAATTCCTGTTTCAGTAAAAACCCATTCACGTATTGCTTGACATGTATCATATATTGATGCTTCACCACGTTCAATGGATCCAATTTTAAACTCTTTTATAATATGCACACCATACCTGTATCGTGATGATTGTATCTGATTAGGTGTTAATGGTGTTTTTTTCATTACACATGCAGTCATTGGAATCTTATTAAAGTCAAATGACAGGTATAACTGTTCAGCATTCCATGATATAGGTTTTGATTTTGTAAAAACTTTATTCTGCAAATCTTTATTCTTTAAAACATATACCCATGCTTCACCTGAATAATCAACAAAAACTGACATATATTCCTGTTCAAATGTCAATGGATCTAAATCACGTGATGCATCTGCAACTTCTAATGGATCAATATTTGGATTATCTGTGGTGATCATCCTGAATGTACACCATGCATCAGATTCATTATCTGACTGTGGTAAATCTAACTCTTTATAATAGTTGTATTCACATTGTCCTGCACGTGATCCATTCTGACATAATTGATACCAAAAATTATCTTTTCCTGCAGATGTTCCAATAAAAAATGCATCACCTTTGTAATCAGTTAATGTTGGACGTGCAACAGTTTTCCAATGATATTCCAATATATGTGATGGTATCTTTTGTGTTTCTTCATAGATGATCCTGTGATATTTGCGACCACGACCTTTTTCCTTCCTTCCTTCATCACCTATTGACCACACCTCTAATACACCACCATTTAAAAACCTGATTATCTTTGATGTATCATCTTTATGTTCAATCAAACCATTTTCAGATTTCAGTTTATATGTATCAATTATTTTAGACCATGACTGTGCAAAATCTTTGAAATCATCAACAAATATACCAACATATTTACGTTCAAAAACTGCAGGTGCAATCAATGGCAATGCAACAGATGTGATCAATTCTGTTTTACCAAAACGTCTTGCACAAACAATACAATTAAATCTTCTATGATTGTCCTGTATTCGTTTCTGTCCTGAATGTGGTTTATATAATGTAAGATTTATATCACGTGCCATTCAATCTATTCAGGATATTTGATATTGATGTTTACATTGTGATCTGATGATTCATCAATTTCTTTGTCTTTATATCCATAGTTATTCTTCAAATTAAAGATTGTGATTGCAGGATTATTATCACCATCCAATGCACGTTCATTTAAATTTGCCAATATTTTAGCTTTGGCTTTTTTTATTGTGTGGAAATATTTCTCGTATTCAGGTTTAGTTTCATAGTTTAATAAACTTTTACGATCCATGTCCAATGCAACTGCTAAACCTTCAATTGTGTATGGTTTAGGTGCTGTTTTGGTGTACATTTCACCATCCTTAGTTATAAACTCTTTTTGCCTTGTATCACAATCATGAAAATATTTATTGATTGCATTTTCTAATTCTTCAACTGTTTGATATTTCATATACCTTGCCATTTTTTAATTTTTGAATAAACGACCTGATGTGTTTGTGAATGTATTTATTTTATCAATTTGTTCCTGATTATTGTCATAGTGAACATCAATTTTTAAATCTTGGATAGTTTTCCATTTATCAAAACCTGAAGTGAAATAAATGTGATCTAATTCAATATTATTATCACGAGCAAAATCCAAAACTTCAATTGATCTTCTACGTGCTGTTATGATATAAATATCATTATTTTCTGATGTTAACTTTTTTAAAATATCAACACCTTTTTTTGTTGTTAATACACCATCAAAATCAAAACTAATTTTTGCCATAATTTAAAATTTATGTAAATATAGGATATATAAATGAAATGTCAAATAATAAAAAATATTCGATTTAAGACATTATTATTTTGATTTGATATATTGATATAGGTTTTACATTAAAATGCCTGTAATGTACCAAAGAATTAAAATTAAAGGTATATAACAGATTTAATCAGATTGTATTTTATTATTTTTAAAATTGTAAAAAATCGGTTAAAAAAAGCTGTAATGCAGTACAGATCGATGTTTCAGCAAAAAACTTAACAAACTTAACACCAAACTCAACACGAAAACCCCCATAAACACTATATTATATATATATTATTAATATTAATATAAATATATATATATATATATAGATTTTGTTTGATACCCTTATATGGCATATTTTGACTGTTTTTTACTATATGATATATTTTTTTTTAAAAAACTTAACACCATCAAAAAAAACAGTCTGTAATGCAGTACTGTAATACGTTTGAACGTGTTAAGTCCGTGTTAAGTCATTCAGTATTTATCAATGTTTCAGCATCTTAATAAACTTAACAGAAAAAAATTATTATATTTGATTATTCATTAAACATAAAAACAATAAAAAAATGGCATTTGAAATTAAAGGAAGATTAATCCATGTAGGAACAATTGCAGAATTTGGTGAAAAAAAGACCAAAAAGAGAGAATTTGTAATTAAAACTGTTGATGATAAATATCCACAGGAAATCAAATTTGAAATGATAGGTGATAGAGTAAATTTGATTGATAAATATGAAATTGGTAATGATATTGATGTATCATTTAATATCAAAGGAAGACAATGGAATGACAAATGGTTTACATCAATTGAAGCATGGAAGATATCAGGATCAGAAAAAAATGATGATGGTATTCCATGGTAATGTCTGATAAAATTATCTGATAAAAACACCGGACAAAACCATCGGATAAAAAAAAACAGGCATGATTGCCATCACACCTGTTAGAATAAACACACGACAAAAAATACTAAATTAATCTACTTTGAACAATGTCCCAAAATAGTAAACATTTTTCAGATAATTTATCAATATCTGAATTATTTCTTAAAACACGTTGAATTGCAATTTGTTTACTGTATGGAAACCTTGGATCATAACTTACAAAATCACAATATGATCTATCTGTAATCCATAAATATCCTTGAATTTGCCACCAATAATCTTCAATCTGTGAATCATTAGGTGATGATATAGGTTGATCAGTTAGTGATCTATAATTTTGCAGATGATTTATTGAGTTATAAGGACATTTAATTTCAATCAACCCATCATATCCAATTAAACCATCAGGTGATCCACATATAAAATCATAAAATGAATGTGGAATTGGATTGTCAACAGGCAATACTGTATTCAATGTTTCTTCCTGATACCTGTCTATTGCAAGTGATTCATTTTCTATTCCATGTTGCAATGCATGTGCAAATGTTTCAGGTTTTTCAACACCTAAAATATCCAAAACAATTTCATCTGCATATGACAATGCAACCTGTCCAAATCCTGTACCACCACGTGATGTTGTCATTATTTTTTTAAATTGTGATGGTGTAATATATCCTGTTGTAGGCATGTTATTATTTTTTTAATGTTATAAACGATTATTTATTATATTATTTAAATCTTCAATTGTTAATTGTTTATTTAAATATTTATCAATTGTATTATTATCAATTAAAATATCAATACGAAATGTTGCATGATTATAACCTTTTGGTTTTTTAACATTTCCATTTTCACGATCTAAACCAATTAATGTTACTTTAATTGATCTTTTATCAATATTTTTAATTTTTGATTTAGCCTTCATAGCTTATTTTTTAATAATTACTTTGATTGATTCCATTACTGCAGGATGAATGTCAAAATACTGTTGAACTGTTTCAACTGTTGTTTCACCTGATTTCAATTTATCCATGATATCATTGAATTTTGGATGATCCATTGTTAGAATTTGTTTTTCAGTTTTTGGTGCATTAGGTTTTATTCGTAATGCATCAGTTATTTGTCCAAATGCCTTGACAGATGTAACATAGATTGATATTTTTTTATTTGTCCAATCTTCAATAAAATTAGAATTGAGAGCCTTTGAAATGTTTTTAAAATTTGTTGCATTCAGGATCATTGGTTTATAATTTTCAACAAAATGCATTACAGGTAATTGTTCAGTTTTACCATCAGGTGATTGAACGTTTTCAGTTTTGATTGATTTGATTGTAAGGATTAATTCATTGTTTACAATGTCCCATGATCCGAGAAAATTTGTATCTTTTAATTTTCTCCAATGTGTTTTTTCCATAATTAGTATTTTTTGTAATGTTTAAAAAAAAAGTAAATAAGATATGCGAATATAAAAATATTATTTTACATTTGTACTATTGAAACAAAAAAATATTAAAAATGATTGTTTTAAGGAATTACCAACAGGATGCAATAAACAGGATTAGAGATTCTTATAAAAAAGGAAATAGATCACCATTGTTAGTATTACCAACAGGTGGTGGTAAAACGATTATTTTTAGTTACATTGCACATGCCACAATACAAAAAAATAATAATGTATTGATATTGGTGCATCGTGATTCATTATTTAAACAAACATCAAAAACATTAACACAATTTGGTGTTCGACATGGTTTAATTGGTGCCGGATATGGTGCAAATTATACGTACAATTGTCAAATTGCAAAGATTGGAACAATGGTAAATCGATTGGACAAATTTTGTCCAAATTTGATTATTATTGATGAATGTCATCATGCAACGGCATCAACATATAAAAAGATTATAAATGCATATCCGAATGCTAAAGTTTTGGGAGTTACGGCAACACCATGCAGAACGGATGGTGTTGGTTTATCTGATATGTTTGATGATATGATAATCGGATCATCGATTAATAATTTAATTGATAATAAATATTTGGTATCACCCAGGATTTATGTTCCACCGACAAATATCGATTTAAGCCAGGTTAAAATTACCGGTGGTGATTATAATCGAAATCAATTAGAAAATGCCGTGAATCGGCCAAAAATAACCGGTGATGTGGTATCACATTATAAAAAAATGTGTAATGGATTGCCAGGAATAGTATTTTGTGTATCTGTAAAACATGCCGAACATGTTTCATTGGAATTTTGTAATTCCGGAATCATTGCAAAATCGGTTCATGGTGGAATGAAACAATTGGAAATTGATAAAATACTAAATGATTTATATACCGGTAAAATTAATGTAATCACATCATGTGATTTAATATCTGAAGGAACCGATATTCCGGCCGTTGGATGTGTTATGTTATTGAGGCCTACAATATCAGAATCATTATATTTGCAACAAATAGGCCGTGCATTAAGGCCGTTTGAAGGTAAAGAATTTGCAATTGTTTTAGATCATGTAGGTAATACATTGAAACATGGACATCCATGTGATGATCGTGAATGGTCATTGGATGCCGTTAAAAAAAGTAAAAGGAAATCCGGTGAAAAAAATATTTTAATTAAAACATGTAAATCGTGTTTTTATACATTTCAGCATAAAAATATTTGTCCATTATGCGGTACCGAAGTTGAACAAAAAGAACGTGTAATTGAAAAAACAGATGGTGAATTGGTTGAAATCGGAATCGTAAAAAAACAAAAACTAATGGAAATTCGCAAAGCACGAACAATGGATGAATTGTTAAAAATAGAACGTAATAGAGGATATAAACCAGGATGGGCATTGATGGTATTTAAAAATAGAAAAAAATGAATGTAACAGAAAAAATAACGATAACAAACGAGGATAATATGGAGTTAATGTCACGTTATCCAGATAAATATTTTGATTTGGCAATAGTTGACCCTCCGTATGGACTTGGTAAAAAATTGTTAATAGGAGGCAATACTGGAGTTGTAAAATTTAAACAACAATATGCTTTAAATGAATGGGATGATAAAATACCATCAGCAGATTACTTTATAGAATTATTTAGAATTAGTAAAAATCAAATAATTTGGGGAGGAAATTACTTTATAGAATATCTTAAAAATACAAGGGGAATTATATTTTGGGATAAAAATTTAGGAGAACCAAATAATTTTAGTCATTTTGAATTAGCTTGGACATCTTTTGATTGTATTGCAAGAAAATTTATAAATTCTTCAAATATGAAAAATAGAATACATCCTACTCAAAAACCAGTTGCTCTTTACAAATGGTTATTAGATAAATATGCAAAACAAGGAAATAAAATTTTAGATACTCACTTAGGTTCTGGAAGTATAGCAATAGCTTGTCACGATTACGGATTTGAATTGACTGCATGTGAATTGGATAAGGAATATTATGATTCAGCAATTAAAAGAATTAAAAATCATGTATCACAACAAAAACTATTTTAAAAAATGAAAGGAGTGATATATTCTAACAGATTAAATAAATATATTGTAAAATATTATAAAAGATACAAACATGTTTATGTTGGATCATTTGATGATTATTCAATCGCATGTAAAAAACTTATGGAATCAAAAGAAAATTTTACTATTGATGATGATGATGAAAGGAATTATATTTCATTCAACAGATTTCAATGCAACAGACCAAAATTAAAAATTGGATCATTTGAATATGTATTATATCATGTTGGATTAGAAAATCAAAATGCATATTATAATTTCATTACTGTAAAGAGTAAAAAATACTATGTTGAATTGGTTGATCATCCTATTTATGGATGGTCATATCATATTGAAAGAAATTCAGTAATGTTACATGACAGCCGAATATCAAATAAATTTTATAAAACAGGCAATGAAGCACATAGCAAAGTAATTTCATTATTATTAAAAAAATAGACATGAAATATTGGACAGAATCAGAAGTAAATGAATTAAAATTTATGTATGAAAATGATATTGATATTTATGAAATTATTTAAAAATTAAATAGAACTAAACATTCAATACATCATAAATGCCACGTATTAGGAATTAAAAGATCTGATGAATATAATTTAAAATTGACATTAAAAAATGGCTTAAAAGGAAGATATGAAAAAGGTATTATTCCATTTAACAAAGGAACAAAAGGATTAATGAAACCTAATTCAGGATCATTTAAAAAAGGAAATAAACCACATAATACACGTAATTCAGGTGATGAATATTTATCAAAAGATGGTTATGTTTATTTAAAAATTTCTGATAATAATTGGATATTAAAACACCATAAAATTTGGATTGAAAATTATGGTGATATTCCTGAAAATCATATTATAAGATTTAAAGATGGAAATAAATTAAATTTTGATATTGATAATCTTTATATGTTGGATTTGAAAACAAACATGATTAAAAATTCAATTCAAAGATTTCCTAAAGATTTACGAAATGCAATAAAATTATTATTTAAACTCAAAAAAAAATTAAAAGATGCCAAAGAACAAAATTGAAGATTTAAGAAATCATTTGTTTGAAGTAATTGAAAGATTAAAAGATGGTGATATTGAAATTGAAACAGCACACGCAATCACATCTGTTGCAGATGTAATTGTAAAATCTGCAAAAGTTGAAGTTGATTTTTTAGTAAAAATTGATGGTACAGGATCAGGTTTTTTTCCTATTGATAATATAAAAAAAATTGAATAAAAAATGAAAGAACTTTTAATACAGAATCAAATTAGATTAAATTTACCGAGTAATGTCAGAATGTTCAGAAATAATGTTGGATTAGGATGGACAGGTAAATCATACAGATCAAAATTAGGTGGAATAATAATTGAAAATCCACGACCATTACATGCAGGATTATGTACAGGATCATCTGATCTTATTGGATGGACAACAATTAAAATTACATTTGATATGATAGGAACTGAAATTGCAGTTTTTACGGCAATTGAAGTGAAAACAGAAAAAGGTAAAATAAAAAAAGAACAGATTAATTTTATTGATCAGGTTAAAAAATCAGGTGGATATGCATCAGTAATACGATCTGTTGATGATCTAAAAAAAATGTTTTCATAAATAAATAAACGACAAAAAATGTACTGTAATTACTACAACAATATACAGGAAAATAAACCTGTACAGATAGATATTTATGACATTTATACAAAAATAAATGATCAGGAATTAAAGAAAAAAACACAATTTATAATTGATAAATATTCAGGTGATATTGCAACAGATTTTAAAAACTCTGATAAATCACAATATCAATATGATAAACGTTCAGTATTACCTGCTGTTGTTTTTTCAGGATGTTTTGACAGATCAACATCAATTGAACAGCAACAATATGTTTTGCATACCGGAAGGATAAACATGGACATTGATAAAAATTCAAAGGATGAATTAAATGCATTTTATCAATTAATAAAAACAAAAAAAATACCATATATTGAATGTGCATCACATTCTGTTTCAGGATCACTTAATGGATCAATGTGGATAAATGTATTGGTTGATATTCCAAATGATTTTTCTGATGTAACAGATTATCTTATTAACAGATTATCATTGAAAATTGATGATTATAAGAGTAAATTACATTCAGCATATTATGATTTTTTTGCTGAAAATTTAGAAAAAGAATTAAGCATTTATGCAGGATCAACAAAGGATATCAAAAGATTAAGATATTTAAGTTATGATGATGATATATACATCAATTATGAAGCAATTAATTTGCCATTAAAAGCACTTGAAATGTGGTTTTTGGCATCTGATAAAAAACAGATGCAGAATGAAATAAAAAAAATTACTGATAACGGTGATGTTGATCCATTCAAAATTGCATTAAAATATGCTGAAAATAAGGTTGGTGAATGTGTTTCAGGAAATTATCATAATTTCTTAAATATGTTCGCAATTGTATTGAATAGAATGGGAATTTCTGAATCTGATGCAATGGATTATGCAACAAATAGATTAAATATAAATGTTACTACAAATTGCATAGAATATCCATATAAACGTTATTCAAATGATTTTGGAATATGGAAGGAATGGAAGGAACAGAAACCTGATAATGTATCTGTTGATCCTGTAAAAACAAAACAAAGAAATACTGAACATTACAGTAAATTTTTTATTCCATTAGGTTTTGTTAAAAATGATGAAGGTGTTCAATTATTCCATTATTATTCTATTGGATCACGTACAATAATAAAATTATCACCATCAAAAATGTCAAAAAATAACCTGTTTGCAATTGCACCAATGGAATTTTGGAACATATCATTTCCAAAAGAAAAATCAAACAGTTTTAACATTGATTCTGCTGTTCAATTTATGATTGATTTAGGCAATACAAAAGGACATTTTAATGCTTCAAAAATACGAGGGCGAGGTGCATGGATTGATAAAAACAGGATTATTATTCACAATGGTGATTGTTTAATTGTTGATTCAAAAAAATATGAATTAGGTGAAATTGAAACTGAATATATATATGAATTAGGTGAACCATTAAATCTTAATTTTAAAGATCCATTGTCAAAAGATTATTCCAAAAAGCTATTATTAACATTGGAATCATTGTCATGGGAACGACAAATTGATGGTGTTTTATTAGCAGGATGGTTAGCATTAACACCTGTATGTGGTGTTTTAAATTGGCGACCTCACATATGGATTACAGGTGGTGCAGGATCAGGAAAATCATGGATAAATAAAGAAATTTTACAAAGATTTACAAAAGGAATTTCAGTATCTGTTCAAGGAAATACATCAGAAGCCGGATTACGTGAATATTTAGGTAATGATGCATTGAATGTTTTATTTGATGAAGCAGAAGGTGAAAATGAACAATCACAGAATCAGATTCAACGTGTATTGCAGTTAATGAGAGCATCATCATCATCAGATGGTGGATTGATTGCAAAAGGTACCGGATCAGGTGCAAAAACATATACAATTAGATCATGTTTTGCATTCTGTTCAATTGTACCACAAGCAACATTAGGATCTGATGTCAGAAGGATTACAAATTTAGAACTTAAAAAAGGTGGAATTTCCAATCAGGAATTTGAAGCAATTAGTTTAGATTTTTATGATTATGCGAATGATGATTATATAAAACGTTTTCATGCAAGAATCATTAGTATATTACCAAATCTGTTAAAAACAATTGACATATTTACACAGGCAATTACAACAACATTATCAAATCGTGCAATGGGAGATCAATTAGGTGCATTGATAGGTGGTGCATGGCATTTATCAGAAGATGATTGTCCAACATTACAACAGGCAATTGACATGGTAAAAAAATTAGATTTTAGCTTTGAACAGGGAATAAATACACAGCCTGATGAAATAAAATGCTTGCAGTATATTTTAACTATTCAAACAAAAGTTGAAACAGAATATGGTATTCATACACGTACAATAGGTGAATTGGTTGAAATTGTTGATCAGATGATTATGTCAGAACCATTAAAATATATTTATGTTGATGCACATCTTAAAAGGATAGGAATTAAAGTTGAAAAAGAAAATTTAGCAATTAGTACAACATCAACATTTCTAAATTCACAATTAAAAGGAACATCTTGGGCAAAAAATTATGCACAGGTTTTATCACGTATAACAGGTGCATTTAGAAAAAATAATACTTATTATTCTGTAGGTAATAATTCACCTGCAATTTTAATTCCATTATCAGAAATTTTTAAAAAGTAAAAACATGAAACAGACAGCAGTAGAATGGTTATTTGAAAAAATAACAGGGCTTAAAGGTAATTTTGAATTATTTAAAAAACAATTAGAACAAGCCAAAGAAATGGAAAAGCAACAGATAATGGATGCTACTTGTTTTGGAGAATATATAAATGATGATAAAGAAATTGCAGAAAAATACTATAATGAAACCTATAAATCAAAATAATTTTTTTAAACACAGTAATTTTTTAAAACATGAAACAACAATTTCCTATTGAGAAAAAAGACCATACAGTCAATCAATGGTTGATTTTATGCAGTTTATATGCATTAGAATATGCAACAGAAAATATTTTGGATGATCCAAATGTAAGATTTGGAACTCGAAATAAATTTAACACAATCAAATCATTTGCACGTAATACAATTAACAATTCATTCAATTCAGTCAAAGATAAACCAATATCAATTACAGAAGTTGAATATATTGTTTATGATCATGTTGTTATGATGCAAAAATTATTTATGTGTGCAACTGCTATTCCGGAGGATAAATTATCTTATTTTTTAGATACAGTTACTGAATTATCTTCAAATTTAGTTTTTGAAAAAATATCAGAAACTGAATCAGAAATAAAATAATTTTTTTACATTTGCATATCACTAAATTTAATAAAATGAAAAAACACAGATTACATTCAGAATTTTATCCACATATTGACAATGATAAATTCACATTTGTAACTCAAAAATTACGTGAATTTTTCACTAACAAAGGATTTTTAGAAGTACATACACAAAACAGATTATCAATTTTATCTGCATGTGAAGATCCATTTAACATCAGTACATTTACATTTGATCATAATGTTTATCCATTACCACAAACAGGACAAATGTGGTTGGAACATGAATTGTTAAATGATCCTAAACAGAATGGTTTTTTCTGTTTATCAACATCATTTAGAAATGAAAAAAATCCTGTTTCAGGAAGACATTGTAAAATATTTCCAATGTTTGAATTTGAATCACATGGAACAATGCATGATTTAAAAATAATGGAAAATGAATTACTTGAATTTTTAGGTTTTGGTATTCCATATGTGATTAAATATGAAGATGCATGTAATGAATTAGAAACAGATATTATTACAGGTGATCATGAAATTGAGTTACAAAAAAGATATGGTAATAATATTTCATTACAATATTTTCCTGAACGTACAAATCCATTTTGGAACATGAAACGTGATGATTCAGGTATTGCACAAAAAATTGATGTTTTGTTATTTGGACAGGAAACAATTGGATCTGCTGAAAGATCATCAGATAAAACATTGATGAAACAGAAATTTTTAACTATTGAAGATGGTAAATATTCACAAAAATTATATGATTTATTTAGTACAAATAGAGTAATAAATGAATTGAATGAATTTTTAGATAATGATTTTATTAACAGATATGGTGGTGGAATTGGTGTTACACGATTGATTAGAGCAATGGAATTAAATGGATCATTTTAAATCAATAGATATGTATTTAACATTTGAACAGGCATTAAAAAAGATTAAGCCAAAAGAACCAAAAAATTCTAATTATGCAAATACACGTATAATTGGATTGATTAAAAATGGTAAATTGATTGAAGCTAAACCTGATGTCTATGTAAAAAACAACAATGGTGATTTTGTCATGCTAAAAAACATATTAACATCACGATTAGTAACAGAAGATTCTGTAAAATCATATGTTGATAACCAACGTGAAATGATAAAATTGCATGGTAAATTACCAAAACCAAACAAACGTATTAAATGTGTATTCTATGATGAAACATCAACATATTTTGATTCTGTGATGTCTGCAATGCGTTTTTTTGGTGTATCACGTAGAAAAATTCAATCATCAATTGACAAAAGAAAACCAATTGATATACCTGTGCATTCATGCAGGAAGGATGAATTTATATCAGGTGTAAAAACTGAATCAGTAAGATTTTATGAAGTATAGTTAATAAAAGTCCTGTGGCGGAATTGGTAGACGCAGCTGTGATAACTTTGCTGGAAGGTGAATCTCCTTTAAACTATTAGCAGGGTCAATCAGTTCTCAGTTATCGTACAGGTTCGAATCCTGTCAGGACTAATAAATAAAAACTAATAATATGAAAGTAGAAATAACATTAAATACATTGGACAATAAAGAATGGTGGTTTGATATAGGAATAAGTTATCAAAGAACTTCTTATTATAAAACAAAAAGAGTCTTTACAATTGCATTATTATTTTTTAGTGTATATGTAAGATGGTAGAATAAATAGTCCTGTGGCAGAAATAGTATTGCATAATGTCAGGTCTAATTAGACATACTTGAAACAAAGTTCCATTATCCAGACGTGGGTGTAAGTGCAAATCCTATCAGGACTATTTTTTTTTAAATTTTAAAAACACGACAATAACATGAAACAACAAACAGCAATTGATTTTTTAATTGAAAATTTACCTGCAGAATTTATTTTTGGTGCAAATAATACTGAAATAATAAATCTGTTTGCACAGGCAAAAATCATTTTTAAACAGCAAATAACTGATGCATATCATGAAGGATTAACAGATGTGATTCCACATGAATATTATAAAAATACATTTCAATGAATCCAAAACAAAAAGCTAATCAATTGATTTCACAATACAAAATTTTATTGATGAATGAAGATACTGAATGTGGAAATGAAATACTATGTACTACATTAGCAATAAAATCTGCATTAGTAACTGTTGATAAAATTTTAACTCTATGTGATGAAATTAAAATTACTGATCAAAAACTTAAATTATTTGAATTTTGGAATCAGGTAAAAATTGAAATTGAAAATTATTAATAATTT
>ERZ869921.186-NODE-186-length-40395-cov-7.567030_pt1 | contig 40395 bp, 60 predicted proteins | sample MGYA00579310_ERZ869921 | MGnify/ENA primary metagenome ERZ869921 (study PRJEB32216, sample SAMN09231816) | wastewater metagenome | place: USA: Maryland | collected 2016-06-21 | study: EMG produced TPA metagenomics assembly of the PRJNA472060 data set (Reclaimed... | reverse complement strand
ACGACACTTGATAGGGCTATTACGCAAAACCCTTGTTATGTGCCGTTTTTATTCAAACATTATGGGACGTAAAAATTCATTTGATTTTGCACATACTTGTCCAAAGATTGACAAGGCAATAGATAGTTGTAAAGATAGATTAGAAAGCTATTTGACTGATTACATTACCGAAATGTCTCCAATGATACCTGATGCAAAAGTTGCTGAAATCGCAAAGGAATGGAGTAAACAAATGTATGATGATATTTCTGATTGCTTTGAAAGTGTCCGACAAACTAATGAAGAAATGAGAGATGAAGCAAACAGACAAATAGCTTCTTTAGAAGATGAACTTGAAAACGCAAAAGATGAAATTAAACACTTGGAACGTCAATTGGATGCAGTGTCCTAAAATGGCACATAACTCCCTTATTGGCGCAGTTTTACTACCCAATACACCACAAAACAAACATTAAAGAGAATATATATGAAAGAACTAGAACAAAAAGCAATTTTTTTGTGGATGCAACACCATAGAGTAAATATGGCTGAATCAAAAGAAAATATTTATAAGCACGCTATCCAATCCGTAAACTACACAATAGAAACATTAGAGAGAGTATATTGTCGAGAATGGAATAATGTAAAAGATTTGTACAACGAACAAATAGAACTTAAAAAGATATTGGAGGGTAGGTTATGACACCGAAAGAAAAAGCATTGAAATTATGTCAACAATTTGGAGTAACCACGTTGTTTGCAGAGGATTGCAACGATGGCAGAACATTACCATTAAGGGTTGCTAAACAATGTGCCTTAATAGCAGTAAATGAGATACTAATTACAATTAGTTCGATTGATAATAGTGGTTATGAGCAACAATTTTATGAAAATGTAAAACAAGAAATAGATAGCTTATGAAAAGATTAATTAGATACATATTAGATTTATTTTCTATTAAATCGCCTTGCTGTCATAAACCAATGAGTGATGTTGGTTATCACGAATTTCTTGGTGGTTCAATTAGTAAAGTTTATGAATGTAAAAAATGTAAAAGACAATGGATATGAAAGGCACACTTAGAAAAACATCAGAAGGCGTAATTTTTACGATAGATGAAAGACCGAAGATAGGGGATTGTTATTTATCAATTTCTAAAAGAATGGCACAAAGGTTTCACAAAGACGATAGCTTCTTTAGTAACCAGCACAAAATCCTAGCCTCTACCTTTGGCGTAGGGTTGGAGTTATGGGTAAAATTAAAACGAGTAGATACTTCGGTAGTATTTGGTGGTAAATTTAGACCATTGAACAAATTAGATGAAATAAATTTCAACACCGACCACCCCTACAAAATAGAAAACAATAAAGTAATTATCGAACTATGAAACACCTAAACCGATCTAATCTACACCGAGCGACACCAGCCGAACTATTTGAGCTGATCAAACTAGGTCATCCTAAAGAACATGGAATCAATGTAACTAGAAACGATCTTATCTTAGAGTGGGAGAAACGAGGCGAATCAGTTATGCACGAGATAGGGTATTCAACCGATCGGAACGCAACCATTCAAAATAGGCACACTGGCGATGTTAGCACTATTGGAGATGAGCTGGACTTCAACTGGTGGTGGAGTATTGCCGAACATTGGACGCCATGCACCAAGCCAGTTCGTAACTACCAGCCCATGCAACTTAGTCTATTCTGACAAGTTTAGTGTCAAATCATACTGAAAATTATTCTACTGATACATAGTATGTTACGCTAACTAATAAAATTTTTCTTGATAATATCAAATCAACTATTTACCTTTAAATTATGAAAACAACCCTAACACCACAAGACAAGTATGCGCTAGTCGTATTAGACTGGGTCGCATCGAAAACACTTCAACTGATGCAGTCGCATCCCGAAGTAGATCAACACCAATTAGAGGCACAAAACGTAATCGGTAAGATGCGTGCCGAGATAGTCGGATGCGGATGTATCAGACCCAGCTCGTGCGGTTCGTGCCGTTCCATCGTAGAAGATGAGGTCTACTGGTCCGAGAAGATTGATGACATCTTAGACGAGGCAATTAGTGAGGATCGAATCAACACAAGACAACAAAACAACGAATAGTCAGCACGGTGCTGACGCAATATCATAAACAATCAAAATCTATCCACAATGACAGAAGTAAAAACACACTGGAAGAAGCTAGTTAATCCACACTACATCGGTGCGTACTCACTAGATCCTGGTCAAGACCTAGTCGTTACTATTGAGAAAGTAGTACGAGAAATGGTGCAAGGACCAGACGGCAAGAAAGAAGAATGCACAGTTGCATATCTTGTCAATCAAAAGCCGTTTATCTTAAACTCTACCAACTCAAAGAACATCGCTAAAGTCGCTGGCTCTAGCTACATCGAAGACTGGGCTGGTAAATCCGTTACACTTTACGTTGCTAAAGTTAAAGCGTTTGGCGAAGTAGTAGACGCTCTACGAGTACGCCCCGAACCACCCGTTATCAAACTGCCCGAGCTAACTCCAAGCCATGCGAAATGGAACGGAGCAGTTAAGGCATTAAAAGATGGTAACACTACGTTAGATGTTATCAAGTCGAAGTTTATTGTATCGGCTGAGAACGAGGCGATGCTAGTTAAGTTATCAAAGGAGGCAAGCAATGCGTAACTGGACCACACCGAGCGGGGTGATATTAGACTTGTCGACCCTGCATACTAAGTTTAAGATACGTGCATCTATGGCTGGAACGCTAATGACTAACGATCGTAGTGGTAAAGGCATGGGTGATACGGCAAAGAACTACCTAGATGAATGGATTAAAGAGCAATTATTCGAGCGTCGTAACTCGTTCAGCTCAAAGTACACCGAGAAAGGAATAGAATGCGAGCAAGGTAGTATCGACTTGTTATCGGATTATTATGGCTGGGGCATGGTAGATAAGAACGAGACGAACTTTCAAGACGATTGGACCACTGGCACGCCCGACATAGTACTTAGCGCATCGGTTGATGATGTTAAGAGCAGCTGGTCTTGCTTTACGTTTCCTCTATTCGGTAACGAGAAAGTAAACAAGGACTATTACTGGCAAGGGCAAGTGTATATGTTCTTGACTGGTAAGCATCAGTTCAACTTGCATTATACCCTAATGGATGCACCCGATTACCTAGTCGAGCAGGAGGCTCGTAAGCGAGCGAACTGGGGCGAGGTAGACATGGAGCTATACGACCAAGTTAAGTTCGAGATGAGTTACTCGAGTCTGCCCGCATCTGTACGTATTAAGACATTTACCTTTGAGAGGTCAAATGAGGATATCACAATGCTAAGACAAAGAGTGATGGATGCTAGGGCATATATTGATACTAAACTGATGGAGGTTAAGATATGAAAACCCAAGCCATCTTAGAGCAGTCTATTCGCATACATGCTTATTGCGATATGATACACTCTAATCAAAAAAGACTTAGGCAGTATAATGCTGATATTCGTACCTTTGCCGACTTTAGTATATCGGACCATTACCGAGACAAAGCGAAACGTGCCGAGCGATTGGATGTATACTTACAACTTAGACTGGTCAAAGCAATCAAAGAATTAAATAGTTTATTATAATCTAACCCTAGCCGAGAGGACAACACGGCACAAATCAAATGAGATACTTAGAACTGCATAGCAAAGTGCTAGACATTAAAAAAGTAAAAATTAAAGACCTTATAGAGGTTGAAATTGAGTATGATGAGATTGTTAAACACAATCAAAAAGCATTTACTATTAATAGAACGTTTCACTTATTTAAAGAACCGCATAGAGAACTAACTGACTGGTTTGTAAAATTAAAATTACATCTTGCTTATTTATGCGAGATGATTCCAGTTGGTAAATATAATGCAGAATATGATAATTGGATGGTAGACGAAACTATATCTAAATTAGAAGTAACTGGGTTTTCAATTGGTGGTCATGATGAATATTTAGGTGTTACACTAATTGGTAAAAGACGATTGAATAATAATAGAGTACTTAATTTAGTCGCTCCGTTCACTAGATACGAAGACGAAAACGCTCAGTATATATATGGTTTTGAATTAGAGCAATTAATTAATTCAGCTTGTCAAGAAGTCGAGTCTTATATGGAGGGTAAATTTGCCCCTGAAAAACAAACAGAATTAGAACTAAAATAATCACATTCCCTCGCACGCTGGGTAAGCGTGCATCATAACCAACATGGAAATAACAGCCAAAGTCTACAAGGTAGGCGAAACACAACAAGTAACGGACAAGTTTAAGAAACGTGAACTAATCGTTATAACCGAGCCGAACTCGCAGTATCCACAACACATCAAGGTTCAGTTTTCACAAGATAAGTGTGAGCAAGCCGATTCGATTCGACCAGGAGATGAGTGCAAGTTTGAAGTGAATCTTAGAGGTAGACTCTATACCGATAAAAACGGGCAAGAGAACACCGTTACGAACTTAGAGGTATGGAGGGTGACTAAGTTGAGTAGTGCTAGTCAGCCAGCCACGACGCAGTTGAGTGAGCCTGAAGATGATTCGCTACCATTCTAGTATTAACCCCAACCGACCCAGTTAGTACGGGTCGGTTACTAAAACAACCACATGAAACTAATCCAATATAACATTCAAGGCAAAGAGATAAACTCATTTCCATCGCTGGAGCAAGCTAGTGCCGTACTGGGTCAGCCAGTGTACGTACTAAGCCGAGCTATTAAGTACGGCTACCGTCTTGATGATGGTACGTGCATAAAGAAACTTAAGGAACTCGACCAGACGCTAATGGCTTTCAGAGAACATCTACGATACGGAACGCTTCGACCTAAACTAGAGCGTAAGTATAAAGTCAACTCGGAACGATTGAAACGATTAATCGATAAACACCAAGAGGAGCAGACGCTTTACAAAGCATTTAAGTTTTGGGAAGCAAATTGCAACGCACCGGGGATATCAATTAGAGATGTAGCCGAGCTGTATGAAATATCATTAAACAAACTATCTAAATACATAGAGCATGAAATCAAACGCAAGTAATCAACCCGAATCAGTCAAGCTTGACCAGTTCGGAATAGTTCTGCCACCAATCGGAGCTAATCGGAAAGCAATACTTCAATACATCCAAGAGCTAGACGTTGAGAACAGATATGCTAGACTTGGCAATACCACTTACCCTCGACACTACATGGCTCGGACCAGCTACACCGACAAGACCGCAAACGGACTTACCAAGTGCATTGTTGACTTTCTTAATCTATCAGGACATCAAGCGGAGCGAATCCGATCAGAAGGGCGCATGATAGACGGCACTCGTAAAGTAACAGACGTGCTGGGGCATACCAAGGTAATCGGCTCGGTAAAGTACATCAAGTCGAGCAGTCAGAACGGAACGGCCGACATATCCGCTACGATTGGGGTCGAGCTGAATGGTCGTAAACTTGGCGTATCGGCTAAGTGGGAAGTTAAGATGCGAGATAAGCAGTCCGAAGCACAGAAGAAGTACGAGCAGATGATAGCTGAGGCGGGTGGGTATTACTTCCTGGTGCATAATATTTGCGAGTTTTGGGAGCAGTATAATCAAGTAATAAACGAGTTTAAGGTGGTCAAATAAGACCACTTATACTTTATACTTGTTAATTATAAAATAACTATTTACATTTGTAATATGAAGAAGACAATAAAAGACCTAGTAAAATTTTCTACATACGCTAAAATGCACGGTAAATCAGTACCTTGGGTACATATCCAGGCGAAAGAAAATAAGATTGAGTGGATAGTTATAGACGGAGTCCATTTTGTAAAGATATCTAAGGATCAATTATCTCTGTAACTTTTTTGGCTACATACATTTTAGAACTATTAAACATGAAAAAAGACGCATACTATTTTTCGCACGACTCTAGCGCATCAAGAGATATAAAAATGCTAAAACTTAAGCACAAACACGGCTGGGAGGGTATCGGACTGTTTTGGGGTATTATCGAAACATTGCGCGAATCATCTGAGTATAAATTCCAATCCGACAAGTCCAGTATTGAGTTATTATCAACCATACTTGGAATTGATTACGCAAAGTTAAATTCTGTAATAGAAACGTGTTATGAAGTGGAATTATTCACAAAAGACAATAAATTCTTCTACTCTAACAGTCTTAATCAGCGTATGCAAGAGATGAATATAAGACGCGAAAACGGCTATAAAAACGGCGTTTTAGGTGGCAGACCAAGTAAAGACGAAACCCAAACAAAACCTAAAAATAACCTAAACAATAACCTAAACGAAACCCAAACAAAACCATTTAAAAGAAAAGAAAAGAAAGAAAAAGAAAAGAAAGACGCGTACGCGTATTTTTTCTCTTTGGGTTTATCGAAAGACCAGGTCGAGCAAATCAAATCTTTCGATGCACATCAGTACCATGATTGGATAGAGGCAAATGAGGCACTTTTTAAGCCCGTAGAGCGAATAACTTTAGAAAGTGGACGTAAGGTATCAAAACCACGTTTGGATGTCCCTAATCCTTTTAAATGGGGTTATTCTGCAAATACGGGGTTACCTAGTATTAATATGCTATCAGAGGAGCAACGAGAACGCGCGATAGACGAATCGAAACGAAACGGAGGTGTACTATGAGTCAAGTAGTTACATCATTTGAGCAGTCAAGCGAGTTAAGTAGGCTATACGAGACTGGACTGGTTAAGGGGTACGATACTGGGTATAAGGTGCTAGATGATTTAATTTCGGTTAAGCTTGGTGCGACCACTTACGTTTACGGTGCGCCATATTCGGGTAAGTCAGAGTTTTGGTTTCAAATCCTAGTGAATCTATCTAAAAAACACGGACTCAAACACTTGATATTTTCGCCCGAAACTGGAACGGTAGCTGAGATATTTGCTGAGATTATTCATAAGTGGTCGGGTAAGTCATTCTACGAGATGAATTCGCAATACGTTACGCGCATGACTGAATCAGAAATGCTTAGATACTCGCAAGAGGTCGGGCAGTATTTTTACATCATCGATACTGGTGTTAAAGATGTTACTATGGATGATTTCTATGTACTACTAGATGAGACTGAAAAGAAACACGCGTGTAAGATATCAACTATCACTACCGACCCGTTCAATGAGGTTAAGCACGTACTAGACGGAGAGGCGAGAGATATGTATATGGAACGAGTGTTAGGTAAAGTTCGCGCACAAGCAAGACTTAGAAACTTGCATCACTGTATTGTTATGCACGTATCGAATCAGAAAGATCAAATGATGAAAGATAAGGATTCGGGAACTTTTTACTATCCACCAGCCGATCCGAGACGAATCGCAAACGGAGAGGCCGCGTTTCGTAAAGGTGAGCAGATGATATGCGTGTATCGTCCAAGCAGTCAGATGTCGGACGCGGATGGCATACCGTACGAGAAGAACGAGGTGCATATAATCGTTCAGAAGTCTAAGCCGAAAGGAGTCGGAGCGATAGGTCAAGCCGTTATGTTCTTCGATTCAGCTAAGAATCAGTACTACGAGTACGGTCCGAATGGTAAGCACTATGCGTTTGAGTCAGAGAGTGTTCCGAAAAGTATTATTCCACCACTAAACATACAGAGCGATGAATTCCCATTTTGAGTTAAAAATAATAGAAAAGTTAAAGATACTTAACAACTTAGATATCTTAAACGCTAAGTATAAACAAGCCAGTATAGAGGCTAGTATTGCAAAGAATCTAGCCAAATCTGAGATGATGGATTCGTACTCAAATATACTAACCGAGGCTAGCAAGTATATCATTGTCCAGTACGAGAAAGAGCAATTATCAAGTACTTTGCGACAAGATATGGTCCGAACTATTGCCATGCAAGAGTATAAGATTAAAGAACTAGAACAAGAAGTAGAAAAACTTAAAAAAGTAATAGCATTATGATAACAGAAAGTAAATTAATTGAGGCTGGTTTTGAGAAAACCACGCAAAAAGGGATGACTTGGTATCAATTACCATTAGATACGTCGGGAGAGAACTTTATCCAGTGTTCTCTTGATGGAGATGGTTTAATAATGACAATCGAAGACACCAAAGAGATTAGATTAAAAGTGTGTAGTAATGTACAGTTTGATATGCACATAAAGACGATTATAAACTTCTATAATCTAATAGATGAAATCATATAGTAAAATTAATTTGTGTTATTTTGGGTTAAGTTGGGTATATTTGTTATGAATTAAATGAACTCTATCAAAGATGCAAGTACAAAAAGTTAAAATTTCAGCGGTTAAAACTAACCCGAATAATCCCCGAGCTATTAAAGACGACAAGCTTAAAAAGCTTATCCAGTCAATCAAAGACTTCCCTAAGATGCTAGAAATCCGACCGATTGTTGTTAACGACGATATGGTGGTTCTTGGTGGCAACATGCGTTTACGTGCATGTAAAGAGGCAGGCTTAAAGGAAATCTATATTATCAAGGCGTCCGAACTTACCGAGGACGAGCAGAGGCAGTTTATAATCAAGGATAACGTATCGGGCGGCGAATGGGATTGGGACATGCTTAAGATGGGATGGGATTTGCAAGAGCTAGACAACTGGGGCTTGGATATTCCTGACTTTGGCGAAACGATCAAAACGGAAGAGGACGATTACGATGTGCCCGAGGGCGGAGTTGAGACGGATATTGTGCTGGGCGATTTATTTGAAATAGGCGAGCACAAGTTGCTTTGTGGGGATAGTACCCAAACCGATACTTTTAGCCGCTTGTTCGGGCAGGAATTAGCCGACATGGTAATAACTGACCCGCCTTACAACGTGGCGTATGAAGGAAAGACTAAAGAGGCTCTAACTATTCAGAACGATAGCATGGGCGACTCGGACTTTTATCAGTTCTTATACGATTTTTACACAGCCCTGGCAGCTTATACCAAAGCGGGCGGTGCTTGGTACGTATGGCATGCGGATAGCGAAGGTGCCAACTTTAGGCTAGCCATGAAGAATGCGGGCATAATGGTTAAGCAATGTTTGATTTGGGTAAAGAACAGCATGGTTATGGGTCGCCAAGATTACCAGTGGAAACACGAACCTTGCTTATACGGCTGGAAAGAGGGCGCAGCGCACAAGTGGTGCTCGGATAGAAAGCAGACGACCGTTTTGGAATTCCAAAGACCAAGCCGCAACGCAGAGCACCCTACCATGAAACCTATTGAGTTGTTTTCGTATCAGATACAGAATAGCTCCGAGCCTGGTGATATTGTAGCGGATGCATTTGGCGGTTCTGGAACGACAATGGTTGCTTGCCATCAGATTAAACGTAAAGCTTACGTTGTAGAGTTCGATCCTAAGTATTGCCAGGTCATTGTTGACCGTATGCGCAAGCTTGACCCAAATATTAAAATAAAGAGAAACGGAGTTGAATATGTATAAAATAGAGGAGGTTAAAGAGAAAGCCTTAGAGGCTATCCGAACTAATAAGTTATTTTTTATAGAAGATGTGATTGCCTACGTGCCGTGTTGCCGCACGTCTTTTTACGATAAGTTTAAGCTTAACCAGGACCAAGATATACTTGAGGCTTTAGAAAAGAACAAGATAGAGCTAAAGGTTTCGATGCGAAGTAAATGGTATAAGTCGGACCACCCTGCCTTGCAGTTAGGTCTATATAAACTAATCGGTACAGATGCTGAGGCCGACCGATTGGGTAATAAACAAAAGGTAGAGTTTGAAGATAAAACCGTCGAAGTCGTTAAAACCATCATAGGTGGCAAAAATTGAGTTAACTTATACAGCAGCGCAAGATGAGGTGTTTTTCAATAACAAAGAAAAATACATTGTTGTGCCCAAAGGAAGACGTACTGGTATAACTAGAGGGGCAGCGCACGCATTCATAGAACATCTTATAGACGGTATCCAGCCGTTATTGTGGGTTGATACCATAAACGGCAACATCGACAGATACTTTGAGCGATATTTCCAGCCAGCACTAAACCAACTGCCTAACGGATCATGGGAATACCATAAGTTAAAGAAAGAATTAAAGATATTTGGTAACATTATGGACTTTCGTTCAGCCGATGCGCCCGAATCTATTGAGGGCTTTGGTTATAAGAAGATATTTCTAAATGAAGCAGGAATAATTTTAAAGAACGATTATCTATACTCTAATGCCATACTACCAATGTTAATGGACTATTCCGATTCGCAACTAATCGCAGCAGGAGTGCCAAAGGGTAAGATAAAGCGAGACGGAACTAAGCACAAATTCTACGAGTTATATGAGAGGGCTTTAGCTGGCGAACATAACTACCGACTGATTCAGCTAACATCATTTGACAACCCATTTCTAAACGCTGATGATATTAGAGAGATGCAGGCTACCTTAACCGATGTGGAGCAGAGGCAGGAGATTATGGGCGAGTTCTTAGAATCGGACGTTATAAACCCATTCTTTTCAGCATTCGACCGAACCATGCACATCTCGGACGAGCCGATGTACGATAAGAACAAGCGACTATACATCTCGATTGACTTCAACTTAAACCCGTTCTCAGTATCGCTGTATCATATGTGGCGAGATCAATACGGAGAACATCTGCATTGTTTCGATGAGATTGAGATATTTGGTGGGTCTATACCGAAACTAGCTGAGATACTCAACGAGCAGTATTACTATTCGCTACCGAACTGCTACATCACGGGCGATGCTATGGGAAACAGAGGAGATATCAGTCAGATGGATAACGCATCGTTATATACCCAGCTAGTAAGGTTACTTAAGGGCGTGAATCTATCGCAACTGTACACGCCACCGAATCCAACGCATGAGAATAGCCGTGCCGATTGTAACTATTTCCTTACATACTTCCCAGACTTCAAGATACATCCGAAATGCAAAGGTATGATTCGAGACATGCAGAATATGCAAGTAGATGTGTTCGGATCGATTATCAAGCGTAACCGTAAGGATGTGAATCAGCTAGCCGATTTCGGGGACAACTTTAGGTACATGATCAATACATTCGGTAAGCCCTGGATAGAGACGCATAGTAAGGGGTTTCAGTATCGCAAGAGGTAAGGATAGCAACAGCCACAACCACAACGACTAGACCAGCGAGACGACGACACCAATCCAACGCAACAAACATTTGCAAGTACGAACCGAATTACATAACTTTGAATAAACCAAACAGATATGACCTGCATCGGATGCCAACCAACTAAACCAGTACTGAACTGTATCGCTACGTTAACGATCGGAACGTTAGCACCCACAACCGATTATAGCGTTTACTTCGAGAATTCTGCTAATGGCAAGATAACTCGAATCGACGACCAATCAGATGCAGATGGATTGCTTAGTATCAACTTAACTCCGTTTGTATTTACCGTAGGCGTTCAATACCGAGTGTGGGTAACGCTATACGATGCAAGCAATACCGAAGCATACGAAACGATACTAGTCGATGGTATCGAAGTAACGTGCATGTACGCAACGTTCAAGAGACTATACGATAGTGGTAACTCAACCATTACATCAGAAGCAACTCAAACACTCTCTATATGAGCCTAATATTATTAATCAGCCTATTCTGTTGTGGCCTAGCCATCATGCTCGACTACATCCCAAACGAGCCGAAGCGACATCAGATGATTTTGTACTGGATAAGCAAGTACTTTTACGATAAGCGCAAATCAATTGAACAAAAACGAGACGAGGAAATCAAGTCTTTACAAGCTTATTACAAACAAGCCGTAAAGGATAATCCAGATAAGATAACACACTATTTAAACGAGGAGGAGAAACGAACCGACATGGTTAACATCTATGCCGAATCTAAACTATGGTATGAGTTCTATCTTAAGCCTATATTCTTGTGCGTGTATTGTATGCCATCGTTTTGGGGTACTCTGATTTACTTAATTGCACCAGGGGATGCTAGTATATTGAACTGGTCCGTTACGGTTGTATCAGCCGTATTTGTCAATGCAATACTTTGGAACGTTTACTTAAAGCTATCAAGATGATTATCGCAAGAGACCTAGAATCACTATACAAGAAACATAAAGACGAACTAGATAAGATAGTTGCACGTAATCAGTCGAGACCGATTGGGTTCGATGAGTTAGAGTTTGCATTCTTAGATTTAAACGGTAAGAAATATTATTCATTCCCAGAGGCTACATCGATACCAATGGTTCGATTAGGTAAGCTCGAGGAGTATAAGGTGCTAATGTCGTCTGGACTGCATAACGGACTAGTAAACGAGCTAACCGAACATATGGATAAGATACTAGCTAACATTGTTAACTCGGGGCTAGATGTAGAGGTTAAGAAGAACTCTAGTAAGAACATCGCCAACTTAGGTATGCTCATTACAGAGCTAAGAGAACGCAGTAAGACGTTTGTACCGGTAGAGTTGATGTTTGCGTTTCTATCGGCTCAGTTAGTGCGGGAAGATGAGAACCCATACACGTTTAACGAACAGATACACATAGATAAGATTGCACAGCTCCAAGCTATCAACGAGGAGTTTGGTGGGTTTTTTTTTGGCCGAAAGGAATTGAAGCAGCTAATCGACTTACAGAATATATCCGCAGACGAATGGAGCGAATACTGGCAAAGATCGCTAGTCCACCACAGAATAAGACAACAAGCTCTGAACGATTATTTATCAGACAAATCCTCGTTAATAGGCGAGATGATACCGAAGAATTAATGATGCGCATGGCTAAGGGCGATTTGAACGAGTATAATAATTTACTTAAGTGTTCAGTTAGGGAGTTTCTAATTAAATTCAATATATTTGTAGAAGACATAGCTCGAGAGTTGCCGAAGTAACGAGGCAGTACAGATAGTTACGATTTAACACTAGCTTACTATGGCAGAGAAAATCATAACGGAGTACGATGTACAGACCAGCAAGGCAGTACAGAACTTACAAGGCGTAATCAATCAGTACGAGTCAATCGAGACGGCATCCGCTAAGGCATCAGCGACGGGTGCTAAGGGCATTAACCAAGTGGCAGCGTCGGCTCAAGCGGCTACGCCTAAGTTCAACGCACTTGGTAACTCTATCAACCAGCTCTCACGAGAATTACCAGCGTTTACCAATTCAGCTCAGACTGGATTTCTAGCAATATCCAACAACTTACCAATACTTATCGACTCAATCGGACAATTACGTGCCGAGAACGAGCGATTAGCTGCGTCTGGTCAGAAAGGTGTACCGATTTACAAGCAGTTAGCATCGGCTTTTTTTAGTTTTAATACGCTAATATCAGTTGGTATTACACTGCTTACGGTATATGGCAAGGAGATAGGGAATTTTATAGCATCTATCTTCAAAGGTAAAGAAGCATTCGACTCGGCTAAGGCATCACTAGACGCAATCAATTCGGCATACGATAGTAAGGAGTTGAAGTCAGCAGTGCGTGGGCTTATCGACCTAAGAGCATCAGTTGAACAGGCTAGAGAGGGTTATGTATCGAAAGAATCAGTTATTAAGAAGTATAACGAGACGCTTGGAGTCGCATTCGGTAAGGTTACATCGTTAGATGAAGCAGAAAAGGGTATCATAGACAACACATCAGCGTATGTTGATGCGATAGTGAAAAGAGAGGCAGCCAATAAGATAGCAGCCGAAGCAGCCGAGACTCTTATTCAGTTGCGTAAGGCAGAGTTAAAGAGTGAGGCAGATTTCGTGTCGGGCTTTACAGGATTTAGAGACTTAGTCGCAATCGGTCAGCAGAAATCAGATAAGGAGCTAGAACGATTAGCTAAAGAACGTAAGGCAAGAGATGAGAAAGCTAAACAAGACGAGATTAATAGACTTAAAAAGCAGTTAGATAGTCAGCTATCATTGCTTAATGGATTCAATGCAAGTGCAGACCAAACGTTAAAAGACGGTGGCAAAGGTAGCGAAGCCATCAAAACCGCATTCGAACTACTTAACGAGGAGATAGCCAAAACTAAACTACAAATCCGAAACGGAGTAATTGCTGGCTCATCAATTCAAGCCGATTTAGACAAGCTAGAGAAGCTCGAAACACAATTACGTGTAATCGAAACGACTATTGAACGTGTTAAGTCGGGTGTGGTACCAGGTTCGGCAGATATCACTCAAACGCTAGTGCCGTTAGATTTGAAGCAAGTGGAGCAGACTGCCGATAACGTTAAGAAAGAGCTTAATGACATTAACAAGACGGTAGTAGATAACGCTAAGAAGTCTATTAAAGCTAACGAGGAGAATGCAAAAGCTTGGGAAGAATATGAGAAAGAGAAGACCGAAGCTACTCGAGAGGCTACGAAAGAACGTGAGATGCTCGAGCAAATGGCAGTACAAGGTGGTTTCAGATTAGCCAGCCAGCTCGAATCAGAGATATTCAATCTTAAGCGCAATAACTTAGAGGCAGAGACTCAGTTTCAGCTCGATGCGTTACAGACTCAGCTCGATAAAAAACAAATCACAGAGGAGCAGTTTGAAGCCCAACGTAAGCAGTTACTAAACGATCAAAACCAAAAGCAGAGAGAGTTCGATCTAGCACAAATCAAGGTACAAACGGCTCTATCTATCGTAAGAACTTTAGCAGAGTTCGGTTTCACACCAGCAGGAGCAATCGCAGCCGCACTAGCAGCCGCAGAGGGAGCAGTACAGTACGCATTCGCATCGGCTCAGCCGTTACCGCAGTTCGCACAAGGTACGGAGCGAGTAACTGGTGGTGTTAAGGGTAAGGATTCAGTCCATGCACTATTGATGCCAGACGAGGCAGTTATCAAGGCTAAAGAGAACATGAACCGACCAGGACTAGCAAAGGCGTGGAATGCAGGTAAGCTCGATGAGTTTATAACGATGCAGTACATCAAGCCAGCCATCGAGCAGGTTAATAGGAAGTGGGAGCGAGAGATTAACATGAATCAGACGAATCAGTTTATCCGTAAGGATAACTTTAACGATAAGAATATAGTGGGCAAGCTCGATGTAATTGCACGTAAGCTAACTAGCCCGAAACAAGAGCGCACAAGAGTAGTAAGAGGCAATAATAGACTTTGGAACTAATGAGATACAGAGTAACACTAAACGGAACAATATTAACTAAGAATCCACTCGGACTAGACGGATTCAGAACGGATTTCGTAAGAGATAACGAGATATTCGGCATTTATTCGGTATCATCGTTCGACCTAGTATTCTTAGGCGATGGCTACTGCATACTGCGAGACTTGCAATCTAATCTGTCGACTTGCGAGATACCCGTATTGATAGAGCAGTTCTGTAATAATGCGTGGACGACGATTCTAAACGGGATCATTGAGGTAGGCTCGATTGAGATAGACGAGGAACTAAGCCAAGCAACGTGCGAGATACAAGATGTAAGTCCGATTGCGCTGATTAGTAGGAATGCGGATGTGTCGGTAGACCTAGAGAATGATAAAGATATATTTGGCAATCCAATAGCTGACTATGTCAATCCGTTTGTATTAAGCGTTGTAAACGACCTTAACGGAACGCCAACCAATACGACACTAGCAGACTGGGAGCAATCAATTACAAACGTATTGAGTGCTATTACGGGCGCAAAAGTTAATGTAAGTAGTAATTATTTAACTAGCTTTACGCAAGATGAGATTTGGAGAATATCATTTACTTTAGTTTCGGGTGGAATTGATATAAACTCTATCACAATACAATTCAGAGACTTTCAAGGCAATACGCACTTAATTGGAACTCCTTACTCTAGTGGTAACGCTGCGATATTAGAGTTTATATACAACCTAAATGATGGCGTAACCAATAGTGGTGCAGGTATAGACGACGAAAAAGAAGATTTACAATTTTCATATGATGTAAGAAAGTTTTATGCTGCAACATCCGGTATGAGTGGACTAGTTTGGGATGTAAGGTCGACGCTACCAATGGAGATAGAAAGCATTACTATTGACGATGGTGGTGCAGGTAACACCGTAACGTGGAGCAGAATTCAGCCGTTTGTAGACGGTGGTAACATACCTTACTTTGCTACTTATACATCTTTAATAAACTCTAATGGTCCGTATTATTTTACTACGACCTTTAAGGAGCTGATGAGTGAATTAAATAAGTTATATAATGTATTTTTTACTGCCACCTACAACAATTTTGGAGAAATCAACCTAAGAATAGAAGACTATCAAACATTTGCATCTACGCCAATAAATATAACATTTAATAATGCAAAGAAACTTAAAGTATCATTTGACCAAGAATCTGCATTTAACCAAATATCATTAGGCGATGCGTCTAATACTAGAATGCAACAAGGCATTACGTTAACATCAGACTTTTGTGGTATTCAAAATCAGTTTGACGCTACAAATTCATTCATATTAGGTGCATCAGAGATTCAGTCTGATATGATAGACCCATATGACGATTCAAAGTTAGATAAAAAGTATATACTTAGTAATTCGGGCGCATCGCTAACCAATGCAGTCTGGGTCTATGATAACGGTGCGGCTTTATCGTTAGTTAATAACTATGCAGTTAATATGTATGACTCTAACTGGCACAAGCTATATAGACACTTAAATAAGTTTAGAGGCAATATCATAGGCATCAGCCCGTATTTCGACTACGATAGTACTGGCTGGAACGTCAACATCACCAACAACGCACTAAACCGCCTATTCCGTAAGTACGAATTCGAGGAGAATCTAACCCGTGCGCAGTTCGACAGCCTAATCGATAACGTATTCGATAAGGCGAGATTCAAGCGACCAGACGAGACTACATACAGACAAGGACTAATTAAATCAATCGAGTATAATCAGAGTACTGGTAAAGCACTCATAACAATATTAGGAGAATAACATCATGGCATTAGTATTTTCACAAACCCAAGCAATCAAGTTCTTAGAAACTGGCGAGAACTCATTTAACTCAGAAGCTATATGCTCATGTGGCACGGAATCAAACGAGCAATGGTCGTATGTAGTAACTGCAGGAGATACTATCGACTTTCAGATACTATCTAACTGCGAGCTATCGGACGACTTCATAGAAAACGGCTCGTTTGAAGCGGGTACAGGCGATGACTTCACCGATTCAGACTGGACTCGCTCGCTTGCATCGGCTGAGAATACTAACTTAACCCGAATCGCATCGAATACGGCGCAATGTGGCGAGTCGCTTGCATACTGGGAGAACGAGGCTACAACGCCTAACACGGCTAGCATCACTCAGACCTATGCAGGTGGATTCGTACAAGGCTCTGTGTATAAGTTTACCATCAAGGCAAAGATAACAGAGGGCGTACTGACCAACTCTAACGCTGGCATCTTGAAGCTAACCATAGGCGGTCAAGTGTACCTCATCACGCCTACCACCGAGTGGGCTGATTACGAGATAACCGTAGTCTTTAACACAGCTCCAGCGAACAACAACATCAAGATAGAAATCAACACGGCTAGTCCAGCCAACGTAACCGAGATGTTCGTAGACTGCGTAACGATGCAAGAGTATCAAGGATGTTGCATACGAGGTCTAGTGAATAACGGAGACTTCGAACTAGGTCAGCGTACAGACGGCGAGATAGTAGCGACATCAGACAACTGGACGCTAACAACATCGACTATACTCGATACGGGCGGACGCAATAGCACGAGATGTGCGTCGCTAAACGGCATCGGTGGGGCTATCACTCAGAACGATGTGTTACTTGATAATACAACGCACGTAATCAAGTTCTGGGCGAAAGCATCAGCCGTGCCTACATCGGTTAGTGTGTATGCAGGAACTAACCTAATCGGTGCAACTGCTCTTACACTAGACTGGGTAGAGTATTCGTTCACATACGATAACATCTCAGACGAAGATATCCAGTTCATCCAAGACGAAACGGATGAGACGGTGTTTATCGATGACATTGTTATCGCATCGATTCCATTGCTTACCATCTACATCAACGACCTAGAGAACGATACGCAGATTCTAGTCGACCCGTCGGATGTAGAAGCGTATACAGACCATATAAACGTGTCGATTCCAGTCGATTCGTATGCGATTCCGTCGTGCTTTAACATCTGCGTCGAGCCGTGTTTGGATAACTTGTTACTCAACCCAGGATTTGAGGAAGGTTCGGGAAATACTTTTACGAGCTGGACGAAGGAGATACCGAGTGCGACGAATAGGTTGCTCTACTCCGAACAGATTACGCAGTTTCCGACTTGGAACTTCTCAGGTGTTACGTTAACAGCTAACAATACAACAGCACCGAATGGAACTATAACGGCTGACTTAGTTACAGAAGATGCTGGATTTAGTCAAGAGTACTATGTTTATCAGAATATTAGTCTAGGTGGCTTAGTTACAGCTACGTTCTCATTCTATATCAAGCCAAACGGCAGAGATATTGTTTACTTGCAATTCTACGACACCGCTGCGGTCGCTACTAACACATGGTTCGATATCGCAACGGGTCAAGTACTAACTAATCAGAACGATTCAGCAACGATTGATGATGCTGGTAACGGCTGGTTTAGATGTAGTATCACTCGTACTGCCGTTAACATGGCTGGTGGTGGCTCTAACGTATTGGGCGGATTAGCCGACGCAGACGGCTCGGTTACATACACGGGCGACGGCACATCGGGCGCATGGTTTTGGGGCGGTCAACTCGAAACGGGCGACGTCATGACTTCGTACAAAGCGACAACGAATTCGAGCGTAACGGCGGACGAAGGAAGTATAGTTGAGGCGCAAAGGACGAATTTGTTGTTGAGAAGTCAAGAGTTTGATAATGCGAGTTGGGTAAAAGCCAATACTACAATAAGCGCAAACGACACGACTGCGCCCGACGGGACGCTTACGGCGGATAAGATTTTAACAACATTAACTAATCAAAGCAATGTAAATCAAAATTACCCAATAAATATAAATACTTATATAACTTTATCGGTTTATGTAAAGTATATAGATTCTCCATTTTTTATTCTAACATTTTATGATGGTGGTATAATAGCTGTTAGACGATGGTTTAATATTCAGACTGGAGTTATAGGAACATTAACAAATAGCGGTTTTATAAGCGTTGAAAACACTATTGAAACTTTAGAAAATGGTTGGTTTAGAATAACAATGAGCGCAATAATGCCAACTTCTACTGGTAATTTAATTAATTATTTAGAACTGGCCTCATCTGACGGAGTTATTTCGTCAAATGCTGGACAATCAGCATACATCTGGGGCGCACAACTCGAACAATCGCCTTACGCTACCGCATACATTCCGACAACCACAACCGCCTTAACGGTCGCAGATGGACGCAACGGAACACGTGCGCCACGCTTTAATAGGGAATCGCTGCCAATCGCACTATACCAAACCGTAACAACCGTAGGCGTAGAGTATCGTTTACAGTTCTGGGCTAAATACTACGAGGGATTTCCAGAACTAAGCATCACAGACGGCACAACATCATACGGCTCGTTTGCCATCACATCGGAAGACTACGAACTGCATGAGTTAACCTTTACTGCAACGGGTACGGCTCTATACATCGAGGTAACAAGCGGAGACTATTCGGGCGTTGCAGTTGATGACGTTCAACTCGTAACCACACCCGTTGAAACAAGATGCTCTGAATCGTTTAAGTATACAGAGCAACCAGACCCGTGCATGAAAGAACTCGTATGGTACGATAACAACGATGAGGCTATGGATGTGGTGTATTCAAGCGGATTCCGTAACAAGATGCGTGTTAAGGCGCAGTTGCAATCGCCTCAATACATTAAAGAAGATTTCGTATCATCATTTAGTAACGATCAAATCAGCATTAACTCGTTTACTATGCGCAAGACTAACGACTTAGCCATAGACAACGTACCCGAGTTCGTAGTAGATAGACTCGCTTTAATGGCTGGGGTTAGTAACATCGAGTACGATACAACCGAGCTAAGACCAGCGAATGAGACAGAGGTAACGGCTAACTACGATAAAAACAGCAGAACGATGAGTATGACCATTACCGTATCGCCTAGTGCAGAGTATTTAGGCAAGAGGCAGTATAATTGCTCGTAGTGTTGGATAATATAAAACGATTTACATATATTTGTAACAGAGATGTCAGTTGCCGTAGCTAACTCAAGGCAGTATAGAATGGGTTAGATCACATCAAATAAGCAAACAAAATGTATAATTGCGCACAATATGGCTGCGACCCGTTGGGTACGTACAGCCTAAATGAATGCGGAGAAGTATTGCTTGGTGGGTTCGACTCGGTTATATTGTTAGAATGTAACCACCAAATCACTGACCCAAGCAACGCAACGCAAGTACAAGCAGCGTTAACGGCTGGAACGGCTACTCTAATCACAGAGGCTTCGTTCTCAATCGAACCACCTGCACCAGTAACGGTAGATACGTTAGTACCATGTCAACCAGCTAAGACGGTTAACTACAATCGTACTGCGAACTATCGTAATCAGAATGTGAATCCAAATAACGTAGAATTTCATCAACCCATCTTTGCTGGTAAGGTATTCGGTGGCTTGATTATTCGTATGTGTTCGGAGACTGATTCGGGTACTGGTTATGTATATTGGGTAGATGCTGCGGTTACGTTTACTGGCGGTGTTGTTGGTCCTGCTGCAAACACAGAATTACAAAGATTCGAGGGTGTTGCATCGTGGGTATCTAAGAACGATCCGACATTACACGTTGAACCTGCTGGTATCTTCTCGTAATAGTATAGGAGTGCGAATCGTACTCCTATATTTATTTAATGTAGATGCACGTAGAGCCGACTCGGTCGGTCTAGTCAGCACCAACCACAACCAACATGAGCAAACCAACTAGAGGAGTATTACTATCAGCATTCGGTCGTAGAGGCTACGGATTCGCAGCGTTTAATATGGCTGTATCTATCAAAGCCACATCGCCCGATGTAGAAGTAACACTTGCAATAGACCGAGAGATATACGAACAGTTACTACCTAACAAGTACGACATATTCGACCGAATCGTCGAAATTCCACGCAACCGATTCTATACGAATCGAATCGACCCAGCAACATACAAGACTTCTATATACGACTTCTTACCATATGATGAAACGCTGATACTAGACGTTGACGGATGCGTGATGAAAGACTTAACCCCGTTCTTAGACGACCTATCAAGCAGAGACGGGTACATCTATACTGATGTGTTTGGTACGGGTGGCAAGTCAGACGATATACGCTATTCGATATGGACTAGTAACGAGTATATGTGGGAGTTATTCGGACTAACCGATAGCACTATACTACCTAGCATACAATCGAGCTGGATGTGGGTGCGTAAGGCAGATGCTAAGGAGTATTTCGATAAGTTACAAGAGAACTATCGCAAAGGGGCAGACCGAACTAGAGTGAATCTATGGGGTGGTACGCTAGCCGATGAGATGTTCTTTGCTGGTACATTTGCTCAAATGGACTTGATACCTAAGATTGAGTATGAGCCGATATTTTTTGGTAACTACTTCTCTGACTTATCGCTAACCGAACTAACCGAGAAATATTACGTACTTAGCTTATACGGAAACGGCAAAGGTAGAAAAGAAGTCAAGTTAAGATACATAGAGTTCTACGATAGACTGATGCGAGAATACTGCAACAAGGTCGGACACTTACACGATTACAAAGTACAGTACATCATGGCAGACAAACATTTAAACTTCGGATGATAGCACTAACATCAATAGCACCATCCCACCGAAACGGAGATATGCAACCCATCGCTATTCAGAGCTGGATAGATACTGGATTGCAAGTCGTATCATTCAACTGTAAAGATGAGTGCGAGACGCTACGAGACAAGTACAAGGGCGTTACGTTTATCGAATCGGTAGACGGCAGAGATTTGTATGGTAAACCATACGTACCGATTAAGTCGATGCTGGATTACGCTAGCAAGTCCGACGCTGATAGCTTCGTTCTAATCAATTCTGATATAATTCTGATAGATTCGTATCAAGTGCTAGAGATAATCAAACAGAGACTACCCAATGAGGCTACAATAGTACAGAGGCTAGACTTTGCAAACGACATCAACAAACACCAAACATTTCAGAGTGGTATTGATGCGTTTTTTATCCATAAGAACCATATCAAGCACATCAAATCGGACGGATTCTACATCGGCTTATGCTGGTGGGATTATACCGTGCCGTATTCGTTACTGACTAATCACGTTAAGGTTAACTTACTTAAGACTCCACTCATATACCACCGATTACACCCGACTCAATACAGTATGAAGTCGTGGGAGCAACTTGCTAAGGTGTTCGCTAGGGTGCATGGTATCAAGTACAGAAATGCACAATCGCTTAACGTTAACATATACACTTACATATTCAAACACGTACATAATGACTATCTTCATCAAGACATATAGTAACGACTTGCCCTGGCTCGAATACTGCCTAGCATCGATAATCAAATACGCTTCGACTATTCCGGTTGTTATCGTAGCTGATCATCAATGTAAGCGAACACTAGAGAAATGGGATTTATCGGGGCTAAACGTTACAGTTCACTACTGTACGCCCACTTATGAGGGCTATTTGTACCAACAAGAGATAAAGTTGCGTGCATTTGAGTATGTTAAAACCAATTACGTGATGTTCTTGGATTCAGACTGCATGCTAACTGGTCCGATTGATATGGATTCGCTTATCATCGACTCAAAACCAGTAGTGCTGATGACACCATACGAAGATATACCAGAAGTGATGTTTTGGAAAGACGCTACCGACCTAGCAAGTGGCTTAAACGTTGAGTTCGAGTTTATGCGCCGCAACGGGTTAGTGTACCGAGTCGATTCGCTCCGTAACCTATGGGATGCGTGGAGTGAGCGATTCTTACCTCAACTGCGAAATGCTAGAGAGAGACGATTCAGCGAGTTCAACTTACTTGGTGCATGGTGCTACTATAACGAGAACGATAGATACGAGTTTATCAATACAAGAGATTCTATACCAGCTCATCCAGTTAGGCAGTTTTGGTCTTGGGGTAAGATAACCAAGCAAGTGCAAGACGAGATGAGACAAATTTTAAACATATGATACCATTTGAGAAAGACACCTTTATCCCTCAGCAGATACTGAAACTTAAAGAGCAGTACGACATCAAGCTAGTAATCGAAACAGGTACGCAATACGGCTACACAACGAACTGGTTTGCTGGTAACTTCGACAAAGTAGTAACCATCGAGGCAGATCATAACAGCTATGTAATATCTCGCAAGATTCTAGCAGAACGAGTTAACGTTACGAGCGTGCATGGTAAGAGCGAATCGACACTAATCGGAGTGATCAAGCAAGCTAAGACCGAAGCTATCAGTCCAGCAGGCAAGATTCTGTTCTACCTAGACGCACATGGTTGCGAGATAGGCGGTACTGCGCTAGTCGAGGAGCTACGTATCATAGGTCAGCTCGCACCTGAGTCGATAGTACTGATTCATGACTTTAAGAATCCGTTACTACCTCATGCTGGTTACGATTCATACGATGGCATTGACCTAGATATGAATCTAATAGAGCCGTATCTAGCCGATATCTATCCGAATGGTTACGATGCAAGCTACAACACAGAATGTAACGGAGCGAATAGAGGTATCATATACTTAACACCAGCGAAATGAAGATAATCAACAACGACATAGCAGTATTAGAGAACGACACGCACATATCTAAGTGGGTAGAGCAACACGGAACGCTTGCTCACAATCAGTCGTTATACAACGAGCTAAAATACTACTTAAGACCAGACGATTACATCGTAGAGATTGGTGCGTTTATAGGCGATAATACCGAGTTCTTAAGACGCAAGGCTAAGCGAGTCGATTCATTCGAGCCGAATCCGAAAGCGTTTGAGTGTTTGTGGTATAACGCCCGTAACTGGGATAACGTAACGGTGCATAACGTAGCTATCGGAGCTGGACCAGGTACGATGAACATAGTACAAGACGATAACGTAGGCGCATCGTACGGAGTCGATGGTGGCGATATCGAAGTGATTAGTCTCGACTCGATGCAATTAGAACAATTAGACTTCATGCTAGTAGACTGCGAGGGGTACGAGTTAGAGGTGTTACAAGGAGCTAGAGAGACGCTAATTAAGCACGGGCCGACTATTGTAATGGAAATAAACGAGTCGACTCTAGCACGTAGAGGACTGACTCCGAAAGATATATTTAATTTTTTCGATTCTATTAAGTATTTTTACAGAAACATATATGCGAACGAGCCGATGCAAGGTCCGCAGTATGATATATTGTGTTTTAAATCTAATCTTTAAGTCATGGCAAAGAAACCAAAAAGACCAAAAGTAAAAACCTACATGAGAGCCTCAATTAAGGCTTGCAGAGGTAAAAAAGGCTGTTCTTATACATCCTTTGAGAAAATGGAAACTAATGTTGAAGTAGTTTATTAGTATTACCATGTACACGGTAGAGGAAATCAATCAAATCGTACGTGAGGCTTCTGAGAAAGCCATGAACGTAGAGAAAAACAAAGGGTTTAACTGGGAAATGCGCTCAAAGTTATTTGGAGAGGAAAACATCAAAGAGCGACCTGAGTACTATCCTGGTTATTTAGGTGTAGTAGAAGATTACGAGGCAATTCGAGTCCATGCAGATAAGAAGTGCTTTCCGTATTCTCTATTCGCTAAACGTGCGCCCAATCAGACCGAACAAGCAGCGAGATGGATGCGTGAAAACTATAAGAACGTAACCAATCCGATTTTTATTGATTTCCTTAACACCGTGTTGAGATGTACGCATGATCAAAACTGGTCTATCACATACGGGAACGACTCGGATGTAATCGCTCAATCGGGCGATACGTTTCAGAAGTACGTTGAGGAGGGTATATACCACTACGGCTCACTAGAATCGTTCTTTAAACAGGTTATGTTTAGCTTGCAATTGCAGGATGCGATGGGTGTAGTAGCAGTTAAACCAAGAGAGATCCCAACCGTAACAAACGAGCAAGGCGAAGTGATGGTATCATCTACGGAGTTAGTCTCGCCTCAGCCGTTCTACTATACTTGTATGCAAGTCGTATCGAACTCGGATAAGTACTTCCTTATCGAGTTATCAGAGCGTTCTGATGTACTATATGGAAACGCTATCAAGCGAATTGGTAGAGTGTATGAGTTCTATGATGAGCAGGCTATCTACATATGCAGACAAACGGGCAAGTACATAGAGAATACGTTTGAGATTAGCGTGTACTACCAGCACAACATTGGTAAGATTCCAGTAACTCGTTTCGGTGGCGTTCCGTTTATTCATGAGGGTACAACTATATATAGAAGTCCGTTCTTATTTGCTACGGATGTACTCGACTTAGTCGCTCAGAACGCTGCATACTTACAAGCTAGTATTGCTAAGTGCGTGTTTCCTGCAACAATTATGCTAGGAGATATCTGTCAGTTCGAAGACCAATACGGTCATAAGTGCGAGGGCGGATATATCAAAGGTTACGCAGATCAAAACGATCCTAATAGCTATTTTAACAAATCGTGTCCGTCGTGTCATGGTTCGGGCTTAATCAGCCGTTTAGGACCACTTGAAACGATGCTAATCAGACCAGAGGTAAGAGGTCAGAACGATTCGGAGTCTCGTTCGATGAGTCAAAAACCATTAGAATATGTTTCGCCAGAAGTTACATCGCTTGAGTTCTTGATGCAGAAGATTAACGAGGACTTAGAGAAAGCGAGACAGATACTACACTTAACTACATCGAACTCAAACGTAAAAGGCTCGGAAGACTTAACTGCAACGGGCAAGGTGCTAGATCAAAAAGCACTATTCGCATTTGTATTACCTATTGCTGGTCGTGCGTTTTCAAACTTTGAATACGTAATCAATATAATCGGTCTAATGCGATACGGCTCGAACTTCGTAGCACCAACTATAAAGCCACCACAAACGTTTGATATCGGTACAGAGCAAGATATACTCAATACTATCGCTAGAATGATAGATGCAGGAGTACCAGGTGTATTGATTCAAGCAGAGATATTCAACTATCTTAAGTCAGTATTCTATACCGACTCGAAGACATCGAGCATATACAGTCTGATGGTATCAACTGATAGACTTCTAGTGATGTCGGCTGATGATATCGCATTCAGACACGCTAAAGGTCTAGCCGATTCGTGGGAAGTGATATTGCACGATTCGTTTTTGTCAATAGTTGACAACTTAATCAAAGCTAACCCAGACTTCTTATCGTTAGATGTGCTAGAGCAACAACGCCAAGTGATTGAGAAAGCTAAGGAGATAGCAGAGTCAATCGACGAAGACGATGAAGACGAGCCGATGCGATTAGAGCAGATGGGTAGAGAGGCTGGTACGCCAACAGATGACGACGAAGATAGAGAAGACTAATGACACTAGAGGAAACGATAAAGCTAAAACTAGAGCGTCTCGATACTATTCCGAACCAATACGGTAAGGATGTACTTGAGACTATGCGTTCTATCTATTCGGAGTTGCTAGAGTCGCTCGAGCAGTTGACTCGAGACGAGAACGGTAACATCAAGAAGACTCAGCGCAATCTTGCAACGATAGAAGACATTATGCAAGACCTAGAGGCTATATTTAAACGTTCCGATTATATTCAGTTAAGTAAGGACTTCATATCCGAGTTCGACGAGCAAGCCGACATTACCGACGAGTTCTTTCTTAAGCAGTTCGCCTGGACTGATGAGGAGTCGTTTAATCGCAAAGCACTAGACAAGTCTAAGAGCAACGCATACGATTTACTTGCATCTAACCCGACCGTAACGACTAACTTATATCAGCCGGTACGAGAGATTTTAACTAATGCAGTTATAGCAGGAGACCAATATACTAAGGTTGTAGCTGGTATTCGTCAACAGGTACAAGGTGGTACGATTAAAGGTATCGAGTTGCAGTCTAAGCTATACCGATACGCCAAGCAGATGGCATTTGATGTGTTCGCTATTGCCGATCGTGGATATACACAGAACATATCCGAAGACATCGGTGTCGAGTTCTATGTTTATCGTGGTGGCTTAGTAGAGGATTCAAGAGAGTTCTGTAAGACTCGTAACGGCAAGTACTACCACCGTAAGGAAGTAGAGGCATGGGGTAACTTGAAGCGATGGGATGGTAAGATACCCGACACGGATAGTAAGACGATATGGGTGTATGCAGGTGGCTACAGATGTAATCATGCTATACTACCAACATCAGAAGCAGTCGTGCCTAAAGACGTGCTAGAGCGTAACATCGCATCGGGTAACTATAACCCAGACGAGGAGACTCGTAAGGCACTAGGTCTATAACCCTCGAATCTCTCTCACCCACTCGACCTTAGTAATCACATATCCAGTAGTATCAGATAGTTTCTTATCTATTAATCTTCGTACGGCTCGGTTTAGTCCGAATCGTTTGATATCGTCTGGTTGCTCGTACTCGGTTACTATCTCGCCCGATGCAACTGGCTTAGACTTGTACGATAGGTGTATGCGTGCAAGGTAGGGCATTATAAGCTAGGTGCTTTAAACGGCATACACAAGTCCTTAACCATCTCTGTAGTGATGTTTAGCAAGTGTCTAGTACAATCGCTAGTGTCTCTCTTGATGATGTATAGAGTAGGTTTATCTAGCTCCGTCCAATACGCCTCGATAAACATCTTATCGTTTAGTTCCTTGTGCAAGGTAAAGCCAGTATATCCAGTCTTGTGCGCCTCTACTGTATCGTTCATCTCTACTCGTTTAAATCCGAGTTCTATGTATTCTTTGTATGTCATATCTTATGTATCTAATCCGAACCGTTACCGCCCATAGTGCTATGAATCTTACCTCCTACCACACTATTCCAGTCGCAAATGAGAAATTATACTGTCTCTAATCGGATCATGTTGCGACCTTATGGGCGGTCATCACACTCATCGGCTCGGTTAATGAGTGGACAATTGGTAGAAACCGATTAGAGGTTTATTATTAATATTAGTTCTTGCAAAGTTATCCTAACCCCACTAACCAACCACAACCCAAACGTAACAATACCAAGTGCAAGTGTTATATATCCGTTGCTGATGCGTGGTACGTGGTACTGTTTGCCGAATAACCAAAAGTCAACGGTCTTACCAGTCGGGTCGTTAGTACCATCTACTCGCTCAATTGCTCGTCGTCCGATGTAGATATTAATCGGCATCTTAAAGATTACCTCTAGCAGTAGTACGCTCGATATCACACCAAGTAAATCAGCTCCGTTCAATATAGCAGACCAGTAGATAGTCCAACTAACTAGATACTCGGTCGAATGAATCCATTTTGATCGGTTCGTCTCGAATACCATGTATTGTACAATTAGCAATACAAGCATCACAACAGATGCAGTCGGATAGTATAGAATCGAGCCAGCTAGCATCATTAACATATAGCCGTTTCGCTCATTAGTTCTATTCGCATAGTATGCACCGTTCTTTGCTCCCTCGAGCAGTTTCGATGCGATTAAGTAGTATATGTGGTGCATGGTCTAGTAGTGGGCGGTTATTTGTGATTGATGAACACAAATAACCTTATCTTCGTCGTACTTAGTCTTAAGTGGTAAGCATAAGTAAGTAGGTTCTATAACTCCAAATTCGGTTTTAGATTCGTGTATATCATAGATAATTAACTTCTGCTTGTGGTTTTTCGATTCAATTATTTCGCCTCTACTATACAATGCTCGTGATAGGTAAATATTAATTCCACCTACTAACTCAAATAAACCTTTATATCTTGAGTCTATGTGGGATATATCGTTACGTACCCCCGACAAATCCTTTATCCTATCCTGATTAGCATCAGTTAAGTTATTTATCTCTACCTTAATGTTAGCTATCTTAACATATAGGTTAATAGCGATAAACATCAAAGCAATTACTAATACTGATAGTGAGATTACACACGCTACGAGTGGGTTATTTATTATCTCTTCCATTTTGAATAAGGTTAAGTGTACGTTCTATTTTACTGAATTTAATTAACTTGACTTGCTCGTGCAATTTATAGTAAATCTTAACCTGCTCGAGCATATTCTCAACGTCTGCTATTTCGCTGGCTAGACCGTCTAGGTTGCGAGAGGCTCTATTCTTATAGACTTCATGCACCAGTTCAGCACACTCGTCTATAAGCTTATCTTCTTGGTTTCTTATACCGAAGTGAGCTAGTATGGTGTGGTAATCTGTCATTTCAGCTTACCTCCGTTCTGCGCAAATCTTTTGTAATTCTTCTTAGCTATTCTATACGCCTTGCGTGTAGTAGCTGGACTCATTCCGATTGTGTGTTTCGCTGCGAATCGTCTGAGCGCACGTGATTGTTTTCCGTTCATATGTATTAATTAGTTGTTTTCTTAACTATATCTTCTGTATCAGATAGCTCAAAATCATAATGACTATACTCATTAGCGCACAATGTAACGTAATATATTACACATCCATTAGGTCTTAAGCATATTCCAGTTACAATCCTTTCTAATTGTTCTGTATCTGTCTTAAGATACACTACTTGTCCTATCTGATACTTTATGTCGTGTGTTGTTTTCATATTAGTTCTAGTGGCGAGAGCTGGACTCGAACCAGCGACGTCTGAGTGGTTAGCCCAACCGCCTGCCCTAACAATCTCGCCATAACCCTACCTAGTAGGGTACTCTGTAAGTTTATCTCTACCGATTACTTCATACGAAACACCTCCTTTCGTATTTCCGATTTGCTCATAATCGGTATATCTCCATTTCGGCATAGTCAGTTTACCTTTTTTATGCTTGCGTAATGCTCTGTATGTATCTACAATCGTATAGACCGACACCGAATACGTAAACGCTACGAGTGGCATCGGTATATTGCCAGACTTGTACGTTTGAGACCAAGTAGCCATGCTTGCAACTGTTGTGAACGAAAACATTACAGCGTTCTGTTCTAGTCTGCTCTTTAGTATTAAATCTTGTTTGGTCTGGGCGATACTACTAAAACTCGTTAGTATTATCGCTAGTGATATTATGCGCTTCATTAGCCATGTTGATTAGTTTACTTATTGCTCGCTCATAACTGATGCGATTCCCTTTGATTAGCTCCTTACCTTGTAGGGCTAAGACTGTACGCATAGCCGAGCCACATAATCTCACTTTAGTATTAATACAGTCTGTTTCTTTTCTCTTTGTCATACTTTACCCCCTTTTGGGTTAATTTATCCCAAATATATACAAAGTGAATTAAAATGCAATAACTTTTTTTAATTAATTTTACATGACCAATAAAAATAGATATGTCTAACCAAAAATTACAGCCAGTAAGAGTAATAAACGAAAAGGGTATGGTGTTATGGATTGCACCGCACCTATTAACACCGCAGTATATGCACCGACATAAGTTAGTGCGTGCCGATGTTGAGCCACAAGAGGACTTAAAACCATTAGAGCAGGTTAACTTAACCGTGCTTAAGGAGAAGACATCAGAGCCAGTTGCCAATACTACTGCACCAGTTGAGTCTACTAGTACACCAGTAGACGAGACTACTGCACCAGTAGAGCAGACTATTCCAGCGATGGATGAAGTAGCTCCGACACCAAAGAAACCAAGTACTAAAAAATAACAACCATGCCAATCAAAGCAGAAGAAGCATTATCGTTCTTGTCGGAATATTTAGATATTCAGACAGACAAGGTCGAATCAATCGATCAATTAAGAGACCAATTCGGTCAAGTGTTTGCACGTAAAGATACGTACAAGCAAGAGTTACTTAAAGACCCTAGCGTAGTATCAAGCATCGCTGGTAAAGCATTAGGCTCAATATCAACTAAAATCAAGCAACTCGGTAAAAACGAGTTCGGTATTGAGTTCGAGGAGTCTGAAACAAAAGATAAGACACCAGAGGAATTAGCTCAAATCGTAGTGGCTAAGGCTAAAACTAAATACGAAACCGAGTTAAACGATATCAAATCCAAGTTCCCAAAAGATGCAAGCGAGCTAGAGAAAGAGTGGCAAGCAAAACTGATGCAAGCGAATCAAAACGTAGAGCAATGGAAAACACAAGCATCTACTGCTATGCAAGAGTTCGAATCATTTAAGTCTCAAGTGGAGCAAGAGAAAACGAACTTTAAACGTAATCAAGCAATGCAAGAGGCATTCGGTTCGGTTAAGTTTGCCCCCGAAGCTAACGAGCTTGTTATCGAGGGGTTCAAAGCAAAAATAAATAGTGAATATAAATTTGATTTTGATGATCAGGGAAATTTCACTACTTTTGATAAAGACGGGAAAGTCGTATTTAACCCAAAGAAACATGATATACCATACTCGCCTGCTGAATTGTTAAAAGACAAAGCAATCGAGTTAAAGATATATCAGATTAATGAGGGTGGTGGTAGACCAGCAGGAGGTAGTAATTACACTCCACCTGCACAGGCTAAGCCAGCCGACATCCCAACTAGAATAGTACATCCGTCTGCTTTACAATAGCAGACACTAAAGACATCTCTGCAAGTTGGCCAAACCAAGCCATGAAACGGGTTATAAGTTGCCGAATGTTATCGAGGCATTAGAGACAGATAACATAGACAAATAAAACTTAAAATCATGTCATATACACTTGGACAACTTGTAGACTGTCCTAATATTCAAAGAAAGTTAAGCGATAGATTCGCTTTAGCACCAGTTAACGAATTCATGCCATTTTTCGAGTTTGTTACTTCGCCAATCAACAACAGAGGGTTATCGCAGGAGATTAACCCAGGAGGCGGAAAAATCAGAACAGTAACATTGACGTACACTCCACGCCAATTAGAGTCGGCAGTAGCTGAGAACGTTGCAAATCCGAAGTGCGATGTATCGAACTTTGTGGGCAATAACTTCACAAACTACGAAATCGACACTACTGAGAATTTGCAGTGGGGTTTCTCAATGACTCGTACAGACTTAGAGGCTGCGTGCGAGGCAAACGAGATGTACTTTGCTGACAGATTAATGGATGCAGTAGACGTATTAGACCGTGCCTTAGCAACTAAGCACACTAACGACGTATTCGCAAACATTGGTAAGTGGGCAAGCAACGTTACTGTAAACGGCTCAAACGAGTTCGAAGTAGCAACAGAGTTACCATCTTCTGCTATCATCGATCCGCAAACACACGCTAAGATTAAATTCGCTTTACAAAAGACTGGATTCTCAGCGCAAACATTCATCTTCTCTGGTAACACATTAGCTGAATACTACCGTGCTACATTAGACGGATGTTGCTCGGAGCAAGGTATCGATGTAAGTGGAATCTTCTCAAGATACGGTACTGCCGTAGCATACGACAGACGTATCGAGTCGGGTTTTGCTGATTCGAACAAGGCGTTAGCAGTTCAAGCTGGTTCGTTAACATTATTACAATATACTGCGACTCCATGGAGAAGTGGTTTAAGACCAGCAATTGAGGGTGCTAATTACTTCCAAACAGTAATCACTTCGCCTCGTACTGGCGTGAATATGGACTTAACCGTATCTGATGATTGCGGTCAGGTTTCAGTTTCATTGGTAGCTACTACTAAGTTAGCGACATTACCGATGGATATGTTCCGTCAAGGCGACTTCATGCAAGGCGTGAATTACTTAGCGAAAATCAAAGTAGTTAATTCTTAACCCATAAGGGGAGTTTCGACTCCCCTTATATATTATCTCAGCTATGTGCTTCGAGCGATTAATAGGACTTAAAGGCTCATGTAACGATGGTACATTACCGACCGATGGCATGTGGCTTAACTCTCTTGGTATCTCAAGAGAATTTATCGAATCAATTATTAATGAAGACTGGGCAGATGTAGACGAATTCGTGCTGGATATCATACACCAAGCCGAAGACTCGCTTAAGTCTGATGTGTTCGCACACTTCTCGACTAAGTTCGCACCGAAATCTATCATAGATGGTGCAAGAATAGGTTACTACCTAGAAAACCCAACGCTAACACCATCACTTGCAGGAGGCTTCAAAGGAGTGCAGATGCGTATTTGGAATGATACTACTTTCGCAAAACTATATGTAGAGCGAATCCAAACATATTTCGACTATACGGGTAACATTGACTTAGAGGTATGGGATTTAAACCAATCTAAGCAGATAGATACCATTCAAGTTACATCGGTAGCGAATGAAATCGTTACTACTAATGTTAACAGAACGTATAAGTCAGACTTTCAAGACTTAAACCTAATCATCATATACCCTAGCACGTTTCAATCGTATCAGACTGGATTCGATGGGTATGGATGTGTTACATGCTACCGAGGTGGGGCGTACATGCAGAACAGATATGTATGGTCGACTGGTGTAGTGCTGGACCAAGCAGAACCAGCAACACAAGCCAACATCCAATCGAATAGCGATACGGGTGGAATCTCGCTGATTTACTCGCTTCAATGCGATCATGATGCGTGGTTCTGTCAGAATGCTAACTTTTTCGTATCAGCCGCATTGTATAAGTCAGCTTATCTAATCTGCCAGTACGCAGCGATTATGTCGAATACGTTTAGTTCGACTAATATGGATGTAGAAAGGCTTAAGGATAGAATGGCGTACTGCGATAACGAATATTTGAAACGATTAGATGCAGGGATAAAGAACTTACGCATACCAGCATCATCGACTTGTTTCGTATGTAACGAGGTGCGTAGAATCATCACTCAATTGCCGTCGTAATGTTTAAGACTATCGATGGTAACATAGAGCGAATTGTGAAGTATAAGGTGCTTGTATCGGACGGGTACGAGCGAATTAGAATAGAATACACTATATATCTTAATTAACATGGCATTAACTGTTAAACAAGCGGTACAGAAACTAAACGACAAGATTAAGCAACTTGAATCGGATAAGCCGTTATTGATTGCAGTTAGAGCCGCTAACGAGGCTCGTATTAAACGAATCTTTGAAGACGGGGAAAATACCAACGGAATTAAGATAGGCTTTTATAACGGCTCAAAACCAGTATATATCGATCCAAATGATGCACCAAGAGCAGGCAATCAGATAGGTAAGCGTGGCAAGCCGATTAAATCGCTTTATTACGAGTCGTACAAAGACTTCCGCAAAGCAATGGGGCGTGAGTCTAGCTTTGTTAACCTAAGACTTAACAACGAGCTTCAATCGGATTTAGCTAATGCGCAACTAAGTAAAACGAGTTCTACGCTGGCTAAAGTTAATCCGATTAAGGTAAGTAATACCAAGTACAAGGTTACGCTAAAAAAGCAGATTAACATCGACAAGGTTGATGGATTAACGGCTAAGTTCGGTGGGTTTATTAACCACACTAAAGAAGAAAAAGAAATATTTAACCGAGTTTATCAGTTTGAGGTAAGCAAAATACTAAATAAGTAATGTTACAGATACTCGTTCAATACATGGTCAACAAGCTAACCGATGCTAACCTATTCGGTAAAGTGCATGGGCTTGTCTCGCTTATTACCATAGGCGATAAGACATTTCCTGCATTATACAAGGGTACGGGTCGTAACACTACTGCTCAGCTCGACCCAGCTAAGTGGTTCGGTGTGGCTTATTTCAGAAAGAATGGAGCAGTATCGTTCACGCAAGGTGGTATCGAGCAGTTTAAGCCGTGTGCTGTACCAGTGCAGATAACAATACCAATGAAGCTAATCTGCACTATTAAAAAAGATGCGCTCAAGTGCGACGATGTATTCGCATCAGACGAGCTGGCAATGTATATCGGCAAGTTACTATCTGATATTAACGGAATCCGTACAGAAGTGAAAGCGAAACGAGTAACGTTCAATGTGAACGAATACATAACCGACCCTCGTGAAATAGTATCAGAGGAGCTAATCGGTTTAGAGAATACTATCAAGTCAGAATACGCCTACTTAAGCATGAGCATAGAGGTTCAAGTCGATACGACTAAAGACTGTATGTTCGACTATTGTGGTGGCGTGTTGATTGATGAGGTAGCTGATCAAGTAGTAGACCAGAATAATAACAATATAAAAGCATAATATCATGGCAGATGTAAGAATACAGCAATATCCGTTAAAGAATACATTAGCAGCAGGCGATTTGATTCTAATTGCAGATTCAGCCGATGTAGATGTAAACGGGTTTTTGAAATATAAGAAAGTTTTATCTAGCACTTTAGCAGCATCCTTAGCTAGAGCTACTACTGTAACATATACGGAATTACAAGCACTTATAGTCGCTTCTGCATTAATGCAAGGAACATACTATGTTATATCTGATGCAGTAGGTGGCACTTTATCGCTAATGGTTCAAGCCGCATCTAGCACTGTACTTTCAGAGTATGCCTATTCAGCAACGGGCGAAGCGTATAAATACGATATAAGCGCAGATACGGCTACGTTTGCTAATATAGAGGGAAGTGCAATAGTTTCTAACTATTCAGAATTTACAACAGCTAACAATGATAGTAATATAAAACAAATTTTTTTTACAAGTCAAACTATTGATTTAGGTTCAAATACGTTAAACTTACAATCAAACAAATCTTATTTTTTTAATAATACTATTTTAATACACACAAGTAATAATATTAGGTTTATTAGCGCAGTAGAGAAAGAAAACTTTATTGTGAGTGGTAAATTAAATATAATAGGCACAAGGATAACAAACGAAACCAATACAACCGAAATAGGTATTTATATTGATAATTGCGACAACTATATTATTGAAAACGTAACTATTACAAATATTAGAGGTTATGCTATTAATTTAGATTCAAATTCAGCCCCAAGTATAAGAGGTAATAAAGGTAAGTTCTCAAACATTAATTTAGATAATAACAATTATCCTATATATATTGATGCTGGAAGTGGGGCAGAATATAACCTATTTACAAATATTTCTGCAAGTGGTAACGAAAACGCATTTAGTGTTTATGGTGGCAATAATGTGTTTGTTAATTGCAACATAGTAGATAACACAAAAGGTGTTTATTTGGGTTCGGGGGCAAACCACGCACACGGGATATTTGACGGGTGTAATATTAATCACAATGCAGATTATAATTTATATATAGAAGACGTTACTTTAGGTCAAAACTTTAACGGTTGTCATTTTTACGGAGATTCAGTAGGTGGTTTAGGTAAAATAACAATAGATAATTCAAGAGGAATAAATATAAACAACGGACACATAGACGCATATATTGAAGTTATTAATGGTGTAAATAGTGGGTTAAATTACATTAGTAATAATTTTATTGATGGTACTTATACATCATTAAATGGTGATGGGTTATCTAAATTAGTTTTAAATGGTAATTTCACGGGTACTGCTCCAAGTTCTATTAATACTATTTCAAGTTCTTATGTTCAAGCAAATGTAAGTTCTCCAATTTCTATAAATGTTGGTAATTATTTAAGATTTGATGCTAAACAATCAGATTTATTAAATAGCTACGATGCAACAACAGGTATTTTTACTGCTCCTTATACTGGTATTTATTCATTTAATATAAACGCAGTAATTACAGGAAGTGGTATAACTGCGTCTAACTCTTATATTGAAGTAGTAAAATCAGCAGTTTCGCAAGGATATTTCGGTGTTACTTTAGGTGGAAGTTTAGCTTTAATAAATCAACACATTGAAATGCAAATGAATGCTGGTCAAAATATTGTTTTTGTAAATAATTTATCAGGAACATCATTAGCAATTGATACAACTGGAAGCTATATTAAAATAAAAAGAATAGAATAAATATGCAACAAACCACCATACTCGGAATTATAGGGGCTTCCGTACTTGGAATTATAACGGGAATATTCGGCTTTATGAATAGCCCAGCAATACAAGCGTACATCACTAAACTATTAACTAAACCGAATCCGAAGCCGATGGAATCGGCTCTATCGGCTTATTCTAGGTTAAATCAATTGTGTCAGGAATTTGCGAAACTGCCTGGTATTAAGAAAGGCGTAATCGTTGAAACCAAGAACAATGGAGGCATACCAAGACCAGGATGTATAATCTATTCATCTATCAACTTCCCAGAGGAGTGGCGTTCTACGTGGCATAATCAGCCGTTAGATAATGAGTACGCAGATTTACTTCTTAGAATCTTTACAGAAAAGGACGTAGAATTCTACACAGCCGAACTAAAAGGCGACGGACTTTTAAAGAGTTTATTCGATGCACAAGGAATAAGTTTTTGCTATTGCACGGACTTAAAAACGTACACAGAGAAATACTTTTTTTTAGCAGTTGACTTCTACGACAAGGATAGATTATTTAACGACCCACACGCTAAAAATCAGTTTAGAATAATAATAAATGAGATTAAAACATTGATGAACTCATGAAAAAAAAGAAAGACTTATTAGCTACTATTGCAGGTGCTTTGGTGGCATTATCGACAGCGTGGCTACTCATAGACTGGGAAAACTTTGTTTGGGATAAGCATAATATCTTTGTACTATGTTTGTCGGGCGTAAACGCATTGGCAGGGTATTATACGACTTTAAAGGGTAAGGATGATCAGTAAGCACATCACACCAGCAGAAGCGTTTAAGTCGCAGTCAGCGATTAGACACGGCATAGATAACACCACGACAAACGAGGTTATCTTAGCCAACATGAGACACGTTGCAGAATTATTCGAGCAGATTAGAGCGCATTTCGGTATTCCGATTGGCATTAGCTCGTTTTATCGCTCTGCTGCCCTAAATAAGAAGATTGGTGGAGCAAAGAACAGCCAGCATACATTAGGCGAGGCAATTGATATTGATGCTGATATTTATGGGGGTGTAACGAATAAGGAGATATTTGAGTTTGCTAAGACACTAGACTTTGACCAGCTCATTTTTGAAGGTCAGAAAGCTAATGGGGATGCCGAATGGATACATATATCTAGAAAAAAGAAAGGTAAAAATAAAAAGCAAATATTAAAAGCTACTTTTACAGGTAAAGGCGTTTCATATACTAATTTAATTTAGTATATTAGTGGTCATAAACAAAACATTATGACACAAGAAATATTTAAGCCAATACCTGAATATGAAGGGTTTTATGAAATTTCTAATTTAGGAAGAATTAAAAGTATTCCAAGAGGTAGAAAAGGTAAAGAAAAAATATTAAAGCCTACAAAAAGCATTTACTACATGGTAGATTTGTCTAAGCAAGGAGTAATTAAAAGGTATTTAGTACATCGGTTGGTTGCATTAACGTTTTTAGATAATGCAGATAAAAAACCACAAGTAAATCATATTGACGGGAATAAATTAAATAATGCTTTATCTAATTTAGAATGGGTTACACGATCTGAAAATCAAATACATTCAATTAAATATGGCTTAAGAAGTGCAAAAGGAGTTAAAAATAGCCAGTGCAAGCTAAGAGAGAATGAAGTTATTGATATTTTTAATCTTAATGAGCCATATAAAATTATTGCTAAAAAATATAACATATCAATAGTTACTGTATCGGATATAAAAAGAGGACGCAGCTGGACACACTTAACAAAAATCAAATGAAACCATACATCCTAATACTAGCCCTGGCGTTTGCCATCAGCTCATGCAAATCTACCAAGACTAAAACCGAATCGGAGCAATCCGTTAAGATTGAGTATCGCACTCAAACCGAGTACAGAGATACGGGTAAAGTCGTAACCAATACAGAGATAGAATACCGAACTGTGTACGATACGATACTGAAACGATACGTCGAGGTAAAGTGGCGTGAGAGGGTTAAGATAGTTGAGAATAAAGACAAGTCGGGCAAGGTGCAAGAGTCAGGTAAGATTAAGACCGAATCAAAGCAGTCCGAAACAATCAAGACGAAACCAAACGGACTTAGTTGGTGGTGGATGGTGCTAGTCGGAGCGATTTGTGGCGTTCTAGCATATAGATATATATTCAAATAATTTTCATATATTCGTCTCGGATAGGGTTGTTTAGTAAAAGGCTCGGCTTCGGCTGGGCTTTTTGCGTTTGGTACAAAGCTACGCAGACCAGCACCTATCTGTCACATATATCTACTATATTCGTGACAAACTATTTTCTGATAGCCTTGTATAGTATAGTATTATTACTACATTGTAACAATCTTGTTATATTTGACAAAACTATTGCCAATATCGTAGACATTTTCTATACTTGTACCATGCAAGAGCGTAGAAGCAGTCAGATACGCACCGATAAACACTATCCAATGAATCCAAACTCACTATTTATCTTCAACATTGAAGTAATCGCCGACCAGCTGAAACCAATCTACTGCGTTGGCTACGTTGTCGAACCTGACGACACAGTCCAGTATAAAAACTTCCAACTCAAAGACCTTATATCGTGGGTGCATGATAACTACCGAATCGACGGGTTTAAGGTTGTAAAGTCTCAAACCGTGCAAGGCGAAGCGATAGACACGCAACATATCATCGACTTTATCGAGCATAATTATCGCCGTATCATCAGAAACATAATCAAAGCAGAATTAATTAAAAAAGATCAAGACAATGTCAACTAGAAAACCAATCCTAAGCAAAGCGAAACAATCTAAAGCGAAACGAGACGAACGTATCAGAGCAGACTATGAGATGCTGACTAAGATACACGGCTCGAGTAAGATGGGCGTAGCAGAACATCTCGCACGCAAGTACAAGGTATCAACTAGAACTATATTCAGATGCACACGATAATATCTTACATCATCCGAATCGGACTGGGTTCGATTGGAATCGCAGCGAGTAGAGCTGTATCGGTTGCACGCAGTATCGCATGGGGACTAATCGAGATAGTGCTAGTAGTAGCGTTCTTATACATCGTAGCGTTCTTATCGGCTGGTGTCGGGATGATGGTAGTGGAGAGAGCACAAGAGCGAACAGTAGATACAATCAAAGGAGTAAATATTAGAAATAAGTAAGATGAAGATAACTGTAACATTTGATGTGCCTAACGATAATAGCTGGCATAAACTAAGCAAAAAAGTATTTGTGCCTGGCAAAAAGAGACGCAAAGGCTCGAATCGTAAAACTAACAAAATGTACAACTGTAGCGTATATCTTAAAAGCGACGGCAACGCAGCAGAGATGTATAATACGGAACTAGAAAATGACACTTTAAAAGAAAGGAACTAAGATGAAAGCAGAATGGATTTCAGTAGATGATAGATTGCCCGAAGATGGAGTTGAAGTATTGATATACATCTCTACTGATATTGTACAGGCGTATATTTGGAAAGGTTATTGGAAAGGTTCAACAAATGTTACAGATAATATGAATGATGGGTATGTACACGATAGGACAATATGTAAACAAGGAAGTCAATTTGATTTTGTAACTCATTGGATGCCATTACCAGAAGCACCCTCACAAACGAACATTTAACTATAAAGTAGATAACGTATCGGGGCTTTGCGTAGTAGCCCTTAGTAGAAACTTAAAATTAACCAC
>ERZ869921.185-NODE-185-length-40403-cov-118.529667_pt1 | contig 40403 bp, 70 predicted proteins | sample MGYA00579310_ERZ869921 | MGnify/ENA primary metagenome ERZ869921 (study PRJEB32216, sample SAMN09231816) | wastewater metagenome | place: USA: Maryland | collected 2016-06-21 | study: EMG produced TPA metagenomics assembly of the PRJNA472060 data set (Reclaimed... | reverse complement strand
CCTATGACTGTGCTTTTAACGCTCAAAGGTTTTATTCTGGTGATGGTACTGCTGCATTACCTGCTCAAACATTCTATGGAGACTTAGATACAGGTGCTTGGAGACCAGCTGCGAATACCTATGCTATATCAACAGGTGGTACGGAAAGAGTACGCATAGATTCTTCTGGTCAATTTGGTGTCGGTGCTTCTCCATCCCAAATGTCAGATGTTGTGAATAACCAAAACGCTGGTACGTATTCTCGTGTTGGTAACAACAGCACGGGTGCAGCAGGTATCGCTGGATTTTACGCCGCTGCAAACAATGCCAACACTTATTTTATGTCTCACGGCTCTGGTCGTACCGCAACACGATATGGCACAACATTAGCAGATGCTTCTGAAATACTTTCTCTATCTGGTGCGACTAAATTCTTCATCGGTACTGGTACACTTAATATCCCTACTATATTCGGTACAAATAGTGCAGAGGTATTTAGAATGACTGGAAATACCATCACGATGGCGGAGGCTAATGACATCGTAACAGGAACTACGACAGGCTCAAAAATTGGTACTGCTACAACTCAAAAGATTGGTTTTTGGAACGCAACACCTATTGTACAGCCAGTCACAAACGCCTATACGTCAGACGGAGAAGGTGTAGCGTACACTGGTATAGACAACGCACAGGCTGGAACCGTATACGCAACAGTTGCAGACTTAAACCAACTGCGAGTGGCTTATGAAACATTACGAGCGAGCTATGATGATTTATTAACGAAGCTAAAAACAACAGGTATAGTATCATAAATATATGCAGGACATAATTAAAACAAAACAGGAGGAAGCACGAAAAAGAGCAAGACAACTTATTGGCGAAGTAGATGCCACAGCAAAAGGACTTGCAAGCCAAGTATCAGCTATTGGTGGGATTGTATTTAACGAATACGAAGGCGAAATAATCGCACAAGATATATTTGATGTAATGGGTACAGATGGGCATACACTCCTACAACTATTAGGAGGTGTAAAGCAGTTGCTCGCTATTCTAGGTTCAGAAAAATACCCTATCAACCCAGCACCTATGAAACTCACACCTACACAAACAGGTGTGTTAGTTAGCCCATTAGAATAAAATGCCAGTAGATAAACCATTATTTAAACCATCAGGAGTATTAAACAAGCCATTCAAACTAGCAGAAGATTTAGTATTTGTCCTATCAAACGGCACTACAATGTACGTTCCAAAAGGATATTTAACCGACTTTGCAAGTGTCCCGAAGATACTACAACTATTTACAAGTGTTGTTGACAACGATGCGTCTGCATTTATCATTCACGATTATCTTTATAACTTTGCAGGATACTACACATCAAAGAAGTTTTATCAGCTAGACGGCGAGGAAGGCTGGGTGTATGTAACACGAGCATTTGCCGACAATGAAATGCGGTTTCATATGAAAAAATACGGTGCTACAAAACTCCGTCAATGGTTATATTACATCGGTGTACGTGTGGGCGGTGTGTTTAGATTTAACAAAATATAAATCTGTTGTATAATATATATATTACTAATTATGTCGCCACGAAAACAAGAAGATTTCATAAACATCTCGCCAAAAGACCTCTGGGTTATGTTTAATGACTTAAAGGAGAGTTTCGATAAATGGGGGCAAATTCTTAATGATATAAAAATTAAAGTAGATGCACACGACCCTACAATCAAGCGGTTCGATAAACTTGAACAGCGAGTGGTTGGGGGTTGGATTGTTTTAAGCGTAATAGGTATTGGTTCAATTCTCATGCTTAAAGTGTATCTTAAAAGTATCGTGGTTGATGTCGTCGAGGAAGTTGTCGCTAATTATGAGTTTGAAGTAATCGAAAAATAATATGAAAATAAAAGTAGTACCAAAAGGTACAGCAAAAAAAGGTTTCAGACTAACACGTAAAGTTAAAAAACCAAAGGGATATGCAAGAAAATACGCATAAATACATTGGAGATATAAAAGACCCTCGCACACGTTCAGAGCGTGATAAAGACTACCGCACTGAGGAAGTCGATATGGGTATTGTAAAGTTCGTCACACGAAAGCAAGCCGAAGCAACTGCAAAGAAATACATCGAGCGAAATCAATACGCAAAGTCATCTTGCGTACCTTCGTCTATCGCAAACGCATTATTTAATACTGAAAAATTTGTACTCGCAGATGAGCCTACATATTCAATGCGTGCAAACAAACCACAGCAGGGTTGCTGGTGGTCTAATATCGCTGATATGGTCGTCAAACGTGGTATGGATAGACGAGAGGACTTTGCCGAATTAAAGACCGAAGCAGAAGCAAACAACGTGCTTGTAGATACAGATATGGATAAGAAGGCACTTCGCCATAAGCAAGAGCGATATTTGTGGCTTAAAGAGCGTAATTTCAACGACATCGCGACGTGGATTAACTCTGGTTACGCTGTACCATTTTCTATCTTTGCAGACTTAAATGAGTGGAAGATGAAACGCCCCGAAATACTCAACCCAAGTCTTTTAATCGAAAACGCATATATCAACCACGCTATTTGTGCAATTCCAAACACTGCTTTCAAAGATAAAAAAGGCTACGGTTTCTTTATCACAGACAGTTCCCCTTTTGGCGGACATTTCAAACGAGAAATCACACAAAACTTTTACGAAAAGCGTATGAAGCACGGCATTGTATTCGAGGACTTTAAGTATGAGGTAATGAATACAAAACTACCATTCAAATACACTTGGGAACGAGATTTGACTATCGGAGACAAAGGAGAAGACGTTTTGAAGTTACAACAGGCATTACAATGGCTTGGGCAATTTCCAGTTAACGTAACACCGACAGGATATTTTGGCGGAATTACACGACAAGCCGTCAAAGATTTCCAAGAGAAATATAAGACTGATATATTGCTAAAAATCGGGCTTACAAACGCAACAGGATATTTTGGGAAGTCTACTAGAAACAAATTAAACTCTATGTAATGACTGGCAAATACGACAACATAATTTGTGAACCAATAAATCGTGGTAAAACGAATTATCGCCAGTATTTGAAAGCTGAACTAGAACATTTGAAGAAAAAACCTGCAATGTTGCGTACTCAAAGTGAAGTTGCTAGGATAAAATATAGCTGTGGAAAAGTCTATAACATTAAGAGATTTGGTGTTATAGTAGGAGAGTGGTTCTTTTAGGAGGTATGTAGAGTGGAGGAAGCACTTGTTGAACCTGCGGGTTCAAATACGGATGTTGTATATGAAAATTGTACGACTTATTAAATTAAAGTCCTTATTGTTTCCTCTTAACCTGCATATCTCCAATAGGTGTGCATAAATCAGAGGTGGCGGAATAAGACGCTACGGGACATGCAATAAGGGGAATCAACTCGACGGAGTATTCTAACAACCATGTACGTCAAAAGGCATTGATGAACTATAGATAGTCAATGATACGTGAAACCAAAGAGACCATGTGCGAGATGCAATTTCTCGTCCTCTGAACTATGCACATCTAAATACAGAAATGCAAAGTATGTTGGGTTCTTAGTCGGGACTAAACGTTGTAGGTAGATGGGGGAAACTAATTGTCTATCCTAGGGATGTGAACCTACATCCTGTGGAGCCAGTGGACGTTACAACCACAATAAAAAAATATTCAATTAGATGGTTCACCCCACCTGCCTATAACAACAACATACGAGATACGGATAGAAGTGTACAGAGTGGTGTATAGGAGAGCTTTCTGGGTGTCCGCGAGAGAGTACGCTCATACGGTTAAACTAGATAGGATGGTGCGTAGCGGAATGTTGGAAAGTATTCACCCAACTATCATCCGCATGCGTAAAGCTAGTTCCCAACGTATAGGGAGGAGAACGAGGCGTCGGTACACGCCTACAACCTATACGCCACTCTGCACATTTCAGAGCGACCCATAAACTAAACATATACTTGAAACAATATTAGCGCTCTTCATCTTTGCCATCCCAATGCAAGTTGAATCAGCACCAATCGAAGATGTAGCAATAGCAGTGACCGAGATAAAACTCACACCACAGGAATACGCGCAGACGAAGATGACCGCAGATGAGTGGTTTTATTTCGACAAAATAGTCTCACAAGAAAGCCACAATTGGACGGTATACACGGCACACTATCCGACAGGGTATGCGCCGAACGGTGAAAAGTCATCCGCACACGGATTGGGTGGTTTCCTAAATGCAACGTGGGCAAGTGTCGGTTGTGTCAAAACAGATGATCCATATATCCAAGTTGACTGTACGATAAAATATATTCAGCAACGATACGGTACATACAAGGAGGCTTGGGAATTTCACCTATTGCACAATTGGTATTAGTGATACAATTAAAAAGCGACATAACTTGTCGTAGACACGTCCTTTTTTTCGAGGACTGATTTGTACAGAAGACCGTCTTTATGAGAATTGAGGCGGTTTTTTGTTTGGTGTATAATTAAGAGGTTGTTTATTAAAGTCCAATAAACAAAACAAAAAAGTCATGTCAAAACAAGAATTACGTTACGTTGATATTAATAAAGTTGATGGTCACATTGAGATGTCCATTAAGAATGTGAGTGAGTTCGCGCCTAGCATTATGAAAGGCGACAAACTCGCAACATATTCATATGTACACAGCAAAGTTTCACGAGTTGTTGGTCAGGTGTTGACTGTGATTGATGCGTCCATAATTGATCCGAAGCAGAACAAAGCGATGAAAGATTTGATTCGAGGTATCGTTTCAGATTTCTATTGTGAGGTAAGTGGTGATTTGTTTGACCAAGAGGAAATACAAAGACAGGCCACAGAGGCGATGGATAATGGAACGATAGAGGAAGTTGATGTATTAGATATGTTACAAGAGGGGTAATTAAAAACGGACTTTTCATAAACAACACTGACGACCACTTTCGGGTGGTTTTCTTTTTGGTGTATAATATTTCAATTAGGTATATAGCACAATGGTAGTGCAATCGTCTTATACACGATAGGTTGTAGGTTCGAGTCCTGCTATGCCTACAAAATGTTATAATTAAAAAAGGAGTTCCTCATGAAACCATATGTGTGGACTGATGACGCAATCCGTATGGCACTCGGAAACTTCTATCGAGAGGAATTTGAGCGCCACTTTAACCGCAAACCAACAACCGAAGAAAGCTTTGCTTTCTATAAGTTGTGCAATCCGCAAGGAGACTGAAATGACCACAGCACTGCTCGGAAGCAAACGGCACGAACAGATGATGCTCGAAGCATTGTCTATTCAAAACCGCACGGACTGGGAAGCACATCACGCAGGGAAAGTTCCAAGCGTGGATGATCTGGTTCGTTTTTACTGGGAGTTCGGAGGGGGAAAGGAGCAATACGGTGAAGACTAAACAACGCCGTTGCATCTATCGTCGCCATCAATTCATCAACAGGTTAACAATTGTTAACCTCAAGAGAAAGGGCAAGTTAACATGACCGCAAGGCAACGCTTCACCCTGATGAAATGGAGGTTCTACTGGACAATCCGATACTACGCTATGCGATTAAAAATCGCTCGCAAGTAAATTTAGGGGCTATGTGTTCTGCACAGATGCCCTTTTTTAATTGTTGTAGAGAATGGAATCGAACCACTATGCCGAGATTCAAAGTCTCGTATCCTACCGTTAGATGACTCTACATACGCATTTAAGCGTAGTTTTCTACATATTTTACTAATGCGTTGCCTTTTTCATATTCTACAATGAAATCAAGCAGTCTGTCAGACCAACCTGCCAAGTGTTTTACTTTTGGTGATTGGATATCTTTTGTACCATAACCTTGTACGTCAATTGCAAATACTTCTGGGTCTGCAATCTTTCTGTATTGATTATATGCTTCTTGCGTACCATTTCCTCGTGAATAAAATCCGTAACCGCTATCTTGCCACGATTCATTATCAGATATAATAATAACTCTATCGTATTTTTTATTCTGTTGCATAGCATATTGAAATACCAACGAAGTGTTTGTACCACCACCAGTTGCTTGTCGTTCGATACCTTTTGCTAACTCAATAACTGGCATCCTATCGTTTACAGTCAATATTTTTACCCTGTCATCGTAAATAATTACGTCTGACTTATTGTGTGATTTTAACAATGTTGCTGCAAAAATCGCTGCTTTCTTAATTGGGTCTCCACCCATTGAACCAGAACCATCAATCGCTATAAGTGTCGAACCTGTAAACTCTGGTGCATTGTTTACCGCAATATCCATAGCGTCTGAAATTGCTGATGTAAGTGTTCGGTTGCCTTGCACGTTATCATACGCAGTAAGAAATCTAAAAGGAAGTTGCTTTGATTTTTTAACGGCTTCTGGGTCGGTTAATTTCTTTGCAACCTCGTCAATAACTTTATCAGTAACACCTTCTTTGATTAAGTTATTTAGATTACGCAATAAAGCCATATAGCCAATCTTGTCTTCCTTGATTAAATTAGTCCAAATCTTTTTACGTTCTTCTGGTTTTGACGCTGACAACTCTGATTCCCAAGTGTCGAATGATTTTAGCTTTCCAGTCATTAAATCCTTCCACGCTTTCTTTTGTTCTTTATTAGCGTGTTGCACTTTTGGGTGCGTCATATTGAATAGGTCAACAAGTGATACAGCGTTGCCTTCTCCTTTGTATTTTGCCAACTGATAACGACTAAACTTTAACAAAGCATTTCGTACTCCACGCTTTACCTGCTTTGGAATAGGTGAACCGACATATGCAACCAACTCTGTTAGGTCGTCAACACGAGTCGTTGCTTTTATTATAGTTTCCTTAATAAGAGAATCTCCTTTATGGATTTTAGCCAATTCTCCAATCAATGCTGTTGATACACTTCGTAAATTAAATTCTTTACGTGAAATTACCGCCAAGTTTGCAACAAATTGTGGCTTGTTTTTTGATACTAGGTCAACAATACGTTGCATACGTTCATCACCGCTTTCGTAGAATTTATTTTCTAGGAATGTAGTTAGAACAGCGTGTACGAGTTCTGATTGTACATCCATCTTATACGCAAAACCTCCTGCCTTGTTTATAGTCTTTGTAGGCGTAGACTTTTTTGAAAATTTTCCCATTTTGATTAACTTCAATTTAATTACTAATCTGGGTATGAGCCAGAGATGAGGCGATAGTTTAATTCGGTATATTACTATATTACGTTGCTCTACCAATTGAGCTAATGTGCCTGTGTGTGGCGATAAAAAGTTTAGAGTATTATTTCCAAAAGAAGTAACTCTTAACATTACAACCACGCAACGGCACATAATGGACTTGAACCATTAACCAGCGGCTTAAATTGCGAAGTAACCGAACTATTACAACCTCATCTCTGTCAATTTTCTTTTTAAGCACAAGGATTTGGGGATAATCGTTGTCGGTTTGTAATTAACATTCTAAGTGTTTTGAAGTAACCGATTAACTTACCGCCAAGTCTTTGTGCTTAATCTTTTTTAAGAATAGCACGCTTGATATTTTGTAGCAACTGACTTATCCACAGTTTTTTTGTATAATAAATCGTGCTTGTTAATAGCACAGAATTAGCTAGACGTAGCCTCGAAAGGGGCTATTGTCTTTTTATGATATACTTTAATAGTTGCGGTTATGATTTTCCGCAACATTTCCATCTCCAAATATATTGCAAAGAGCCGCCTTTTCTCATACATTTTGGCGGTTTTTTGTTTTCAAACTTCCGAAGAAGAATTTGCTGAAAGTATTTTTGTCGCTCTTGTTTTTATATTCTCTCCCTGTTCCGTACACCCATTCTAACTCTGCGTCATTCAAATGTGAAACCTTTATCGCAATCGCTCGTTTTTCTATCGGGCTTTTAATCTGTTTCAACTCTACCAATTTATCCCCTTTCTTATACTTCGTAGGTCGCTCCAAGTTAATCATATCTATTATCGCTTGTATCACCATACCTCTTTTACTAATAACTCTGCCTTTCTTTAACTCTGGTAATTTATATTCTTGTAGGTTCATATTACTTATTACCTCCGTAATTTAATTCAATCACTTTCAATTCCTTGCCTATAAAAGACTTTTTCAAATCTTCGATAAATATATCTCGTGCGACATCATCTTTTTTAAGATATGCGATTGTGATATGTGGCTTGTAACCAGCAAATGTATTGATGTGTGGCAAAAATTCCATACGTTGGTGTCCTTCCATAAGTTCAGGTGTAACTTCAATGTGAGCAACAACACAGTAATACTTTTCATCTTGATATGGTGAGTCAAAATATCCAATATCTGCAATCTTTACTGTTTTCATATCCCAACCACTCAAAACTTTCTCAATGTGGTTTTTGTAATTCTTCGCTTCGGTCATCAAGCCATAAAGCAAAGTAAGGTGCGGTTTATCGCCGACGTAACCATTAATCCAGAATCTATCCTTGTTATTCGCTTTATACATAAATAGCTCTTTGAAAAACGTATCAAAGTTGACACCGCTTCCAGTCTCCCAATCTTGAATAATATGACTAGGTAATTTCAACCCTTCCGTATCCAACATGAGACAACCGAGCTTGTTCAAATCAATTCCTAGCCATTCATAAACTTCCTTAAAGTCGTGTGATTTTATTTGTTTCACTTTATTTGTTTTTAAGATGCACAAAGACAATTTTACCTTTTGTCCCAGTTATTGCTTTGACATCTGATTCTTCTTTTAATAAAAGTCCAGTTAATTTATAGTCTTTTCTACCAAACGCCAATCTTAATCTCCACCCTTTTTTTGTTTCTGTCGCAACCCAACACCATTTTTTGCCTTTCATATTTCGTATTTATTATATTTTTTTAATTTTAATCTGCTCATCTTTCTAACAATAGACATGTAACTTCTTTTCAGATACAAAGCCATATCTATAATAGTCGTATCTTTGTAGTTATCAATTATATATTTCAATTCACTTTCCGACCAGTTCTGTTTTCCGTAATATCCTGCTTTTTCTTTTACCTTTTTTGAATACTCTAGGAGTTCCGCAAGTCTATTTTCATTATAGTATTTATTTTTATGACTCCTCACCGCATTGTCATAAAGTTCCTTTTTATAGTATTCCTGATTTTTTCTCCTATTTCTCCGCAACTCATCGTAGTATCCTTTCGGTTTTCTCGTACCTTTATTCCAAACACTATTCTTCTCAAAATATTTCTTTAACGATTTTGAAAGTTTATTCTTTTGTTCCTGTGTCATTTTTCCTTTCATATCTATATCTTACTATCTTATCAACCGACTGTATTAAAGTTATCCACTTAACAAAAAGAAAATCTAAAAGAAACTGTTTAACAAGTCCGTTAGAAGAAATTAAAAGAAAAGTAAAAGAAAAAAGTCCCCTAGAAAAACTGCATTCCTCTCTATTCGCTATTGAATAGAAATAATTACGTCAACGTGTTGCCTTGCGACAACTTCCTTTAATGGGACGCAAACCCTCGCTGTTGAGGTGGTGTATTAAAATAAAAACCCTTTCACGAGAACCCGACATTTAAGTCAGATTGCCCTGAAAAGGTTCTTGGTCAACCTATTCTCGTGGTAACTACTTCTGTTACTCTTATATTATATACCACCTATGAAACCACGCAAATCAATATGTGGATATGACCTGTGGATAAGTTGCTTTTAATTCTAAAATCCGTAGTATAGTTTATATATCCCTAATAGGATAAATTACCAGAATAATAAAATATATGGCACAGAATAAAAATTACATTCAAAATGTAGAAGCAAAGTTACGCACAGCAAAGAAATTCATTCAAGTAGAACTAGACAAGGCAGAGCAAAGAGTAGAGCAACTCAATATACTACTGAATGATTTAGACAGCGTGGAATTACCAGAGGTAGAGGATAATTTTTAAGGATATGCGGGAAATCAAGTTTCGGGCGTGGGTTTCAAAAGAAAGTGAAATGATGTATCAAGATGAAAACACATCGAGTGCTATGAATGGTTTGAACGCATTTTCATGGAATGTTGGTCAGGTTAAAGGTGAGACACCTATTGTAATGCAATACACAGGATTAAAAGACAAAAACGGCAAGGAGATTTATGAGGGGGATATTGTCATAATCGGAAAAAGTCTAATTGAAGAAATTAAGTGGCTAGATGAGAGTAACTGGATAGGTGAGAAATGTCCTGTTAATGGGTGGGTTAATCACGGCAGTATATATAAACAAAAACCAGAAATCATCGGTAATATTTACGAAAATCCAGAGTTGCTAAGATAAACGTATGCGACAAAAAATCGAAAAGTATCTTGAAGTAGAGCCAAGAGCGAGAGAACGCAGATTCCACAAAAGAGCAATCGTTAATGTATTACTAGATAAATACCCAGCACTACAAGGAATTGATAAAAGTACATTGATAGAGTTCTGTGCGGACTTTGAAAACGGCACAAGACTTTGGAGAGACATATTGCAATTCAGAGAAGATTTACGGGGTCGGGACTATGTGGATAAAAAAATATATTGCCAAAATAAATTGTTAGAATTAGATAGTGCAAGAATTACCAGTTAAAAATATATGACAGATACAAAAATCATTAACAAAGTAGAAAAGGGCGGTAATCGCCATTGGAAGAACTTTTTGGACAAAGATTATTTAGGCTCTCATAACCTAGAAAAAGGCGAAGAGATGCTACTCACAATCAGCAGATTTGAGGGTGAAGAGATGGTGCAAAAAGTAGGCGGCAGAAATGACGAAAAGACACCAAAGCCTGTGCTTTACTTCAAAGAGGATGTGCCGAAGATGATTATGAACATCACGAACGGAAACACACTTACAGCATTGTACGGCTCACACCCAGACGGATGGATTGGCAAGCAGATACAACTTTACGCCGCAAGTGTGAAAGCATTTGGTAAAACACAAGACGCATTACGCATACGAGACTTTATTCCAAAGCGTGATGTAGATGTAAATGCGTGGTCTGAAAAACTTGCCGTTGCAAAGACGCAAGCAGAACTAAAAGACATTTGGGTAAAATTCCCTGCGTCTGTTAGAAACGATGCGACTATGGTTGCAAAGAAAGATGAGTTTAAGAGTAAATTAACTGAATAAATTATGAAAATTCTCGACATAGAACAAAGAAGCCCAGAGTGGCACGCAGCACGGCGTTGTATGGTTACTGGCTCAAAACTTGCAGATGTTATGGGTACACCACTCGCACGTGTACAACTTATATCAGAACTTATTGCGGAAGAAGCAACGGAGCAATCTAAAATAGTCCGTGCTACCGAAGAAATGGAGCGAGGTAATGAAGAGGAGGAATTTGCTATCAGACTATTTGAAAAGCAAACTGGAAAGAAAGTTGTGCGTGGCGGTATGTGGCTATCTGATGAGTATTCATTCTTGGCACACTCCCCAGATGGTGCGATACACGAAAAAAATGGCGATGTTCTCGAAGCAATCGAGGTGAAGAACCCAGATACCAAAACTGTAATGTTTTACCGACTTACAAATATAGTTGGTATGGCAGAACTTGGACTAGGCACTTGGTTGAAACCTACGAAGAACAGACCAGAGCCTACGTTTTCACCATCCGCAAAGCATCCATTCTTGGGCATACCAGCAGATTACAAATGGCAATGCGTGAATAACTTTATTGTGAATAGGAAATTGCAAAAGCTACATTTTCTTGTACACGATGCACGCATCATCGACGAAAAGGCAAAACTTTATGTTGTAACAGTAGAACGTGACAACGAATTATTGCAAGAAGCGATAGAGGAAGCCGAGACAGAACTTGTGAAATTTAGAGCAGATTGGCAGAAGTGGAAGGAGCAGATATTACCAACAGAATTTTAATCAGTAAACAAAATATATGTACTTAAACAAAGTAATCATTATCGGAAACCTAACACGAGACCCAGAAAAGAAAGCACTCCCATCTGGTGTCTCCGTAACATCATTTGGTGTTGCGACAAACAGAACTTACAAAGATAAGAACGGAGCAAAGCAGGACTCAACCGAGTTTCACAATGTCGTGGTATTTGGTCGTCAAGCGGAAACGGCAGGTCAGTATTTGAAGAAAGGTCAAAGTGTTCTAATTGAAGGTCGTTTGCAGACACGAAGTTGGGATAAAGATGGAGTTAAGCAATACCGAACCGAGATTATGGCGGAGAACGTGCAATTTGGGGCAAAAATGGGGCTACGAAGCACGGAAACAGCAAAGAACGAAGATAGTAGCACACAGGAGAATAATCACACGGAAGAGGCTATTAAGTACCCAGAGGAGGAAATTAACCCAGAGGATATTCCTTTCTAATCTATGATAGTACAATTTTCAGCACAAATTGACGGCGTAACAGCAAAGAAAGATAAAACATTATCAGTAAAATTAGGCACGCAGGAATTACAACCAGAAGATACATCAAAGATATTTGAACTTCACGGCAAACAAATATGGGTTGCAGTTGCGGAAATAGAATTAAAGCAATCTGATTTAGTTATACCAGAAGAAATACCAGAGTTTGACGGACAGAAATCGTACAGCCAAAGGTTAAAAGAAATCTTATATGTGCTATGGAATGAAAAAAGCGACAAGAAGAAAACGAGCGACCAATTTTACAGGGATTATATGGAGAAGTTGATAGGAAACATTAAAAGTAAATTAGACTAACCCACTCTCGGTGGGTGGCTATTCGGAACGTTAAGAAAATTGGTAATTTATCTTTGGCTCCTGTTCTGAATAGCGACCTGCTTGGAGTAATAAAAAATATATGAAAAGAAACATAAAGAAACAAATATGGAGCAAGTTAGAAAAAGAAGGATATATAACTGATATGGAACTTGCGAAGATTTATGGTGGTGAACCTAATTTTTATGTTGCAGAGACATATAAACAAGAATACTTTAATTTGAAACGTGATATTGAATTTTTTGGCGATACTGTTTGCAGAATAGAAAAGTATATGCGTAGTTACAAAGCGTCAACCACGTATATAGGTGGTGGTTGGTATAAAATATCCAAAGCATATTACGAGAAGTTAAAAGCGTATTTTGCAAAAGACAATTCCCGACCAGACTTAACAGGACTAGAAATATATTATCGTGTTAGATATTATTACGAAGGCAACGAACTTTATAACATTAAGAAACTAACTGACAGTATTATGGGTTGGGACTTAATGGCTAATTGGAAAGATAAAAAAGACGGCGATAAAGAAAAACTCGGCAAATTTTATCTAAAAGACTTGACTGTGGAAAACTCTAAAAATATCTAAAAATGTAGTGTATATTATAAATATCCGATAAGGATAAATTACCAAATAATAATAAATATATGGCACAAAAAATAGTCAGAATAGATACAGGTATATACGGAGATGAAATCGTAACACTCGAAGATGAACACGGACAGCTTGAACACATTATGAAGAAGTATGTATCAAAGGAATTACTAGCAGAATATAAAGGTGAAGTTACTAACAGATATAAAGAATAAACGTATGGAAAATAAACAAATTGAAATAAATATAACGAAAGGTATGCTTGAATCATTTACAGTTTATATCGACACTGAGACTAATGAGAAAAACATATCTGCTACTATTGGATTGTATACTGATGTGAATAAAAAGATTACTCAATACTCGATTGACACTAGAAACTATTATGGAAACAAGATTGAATTTCCAATTAGCACATACCCAGCCATCAATAAAATATGTGAAGAATTGGAATTAGCTACAATTCGACATTGTAGAGAGGGGCAATTATGCTTGAAATAAATATATGACACGATTATATTACACAACACCAGAACACGACGTGTTTAATGAAGTAAAAAATAAGGCTATCGACGTATGGATAGAGATGTACCCAGAAGATAACCATCCATTTTACGCAAAAGAAAAAGTGGACAGAATAAAAGATATGGGAAATGTATCAGATAATCTTATGTATATAGTAGCTATGTTTGACTTGGAAAATCAGCTCATCCTTGCAAACAGATTGTCAGATAATTCTAGGAAAGCTATCAGAGAGAGAATGATTGATGGTGGAAATCAGCCAGAATTAATCGTATTCTAATATGAAACTCAACCTAATAACAGCAATCCCCTGCGGTTGGGGCTATATGTACACACTAGCAGGGCAAAAGTCAGTAGCACGAAGTAAAGCACAGATATTATCAGAAGCAAAAAGATTATTTCCGAAGTTAACATTTAAGATTATATAAATATATGAACAAAGATTTTTACAACGATTTACCGAGTATGGTGTGTGAGCAATTAGATAATGTATTTATACCTAAGTTTCAAAAAGAAGATTGGTTCAATACTGCTTGGAAGGAATATAGAACTCACGTCAAGACTACAAGTATGGATGAAGTTAAGATGCCATACTTTATATTTAAAAAGTATATAAAAGAATAATATATGAAAGGAGACAATACCAAAGAAATTAAAGTGTATAAATCAATTAAGTACGATAACATAACGAGCCTAGTAAGAGCCGCTTACATACTTGGACAAATAAAAGGTTTAGAGCGTAAGTTATTGACACATCCAGAAACAATAAAAGATAGAGAGTTTCTTGTATCTTTAATTATAAATGACCACCTACTCAAATGAAAAACGGAAAAGAATACATACAAGGATATGAAGATGCAATTAAGGACTTTAACAAGAGAGTATATAAATTCTCTATTAACTCGTATAATCCAATCGAATTACATAAGAATTTTACTTATTTGCCCCCAATAGAATATGTTAAAGAGAGGATGATAAGAAAATTGGTTGACCAAATGCTTGCAAATAAAGTTCTTGATTTTTACCAAAAGCGAGACTTTCTTGAAGGAGATTACAGAGTTTGAAAATAGTGGTTATAACGAATCCCTTAAAGATATAAAATCCACTATCCCCACCATTGTCGAGCTTCTGATTGCGGAGATAGAGAAGGTAGAATTAAAAGTATACGACCGAAACATAAAACCAGCCGTGATTCAGTTTTATAAAGATGCGGTACAAGCAACAAAAGAGGTGATTATTAACGACTTACTTAAACAAAAATAAAATGGACACAGCAATTAAAAGGGCTATTGAAGGAGGGTATATTCCTAAATACAAAAATAGTATCGCGAATGTTCGCGGTGGTTATGACTTCGATAAGATGCTTCTCGACCCCGCTTTTTGGCAAGCACTAGGTAAGGCAGAGGGGTGTGAAGTTCAGGCGTGGTGTTGCCCTATTCACGAGATTATAAGCGAAAAATTTGTTACTTACGAGGAATGTTGTGATTTATGTGGAAATAATGTCGCAGTTAAAAAGATATACATGTTCTATTGGCACCGATTCATCGACCACATCGCAGAAGGAAAATCAGTAGACGACTTCTTTAACCAATTACTTAAATAACCCCCACACACCTATGACACAGAAAATAATTTCAAAAAAGAACACATACGACACAAAAATAGGGGCGATAAATTATCTTGTCAGTAACAGTGTGTATAGCAACGAATGGACTGGCACTGGAATGTACGAGGCAATTGAGAAAATTGTTCGAGCACCAAAGAAGACAAGATTTCGCAAAGAGTTTCTGAACTCATTATTAGAAGATGCAAAGAAGAGATAGACAACACACCTATGACACAAGAACGAGAAAAAGAGTTTGGAGAGAAACCATTGCTTGAAAAAATGTTTGCTGGCGAGGATTGCAACGCACTTATGTCAGCACTTTGGGAACTCGCAGGAGGCAGAGACGAAATATATGTATGGCTAAATGGAACTCCAAAAGCCTCACTAGTCGCAGAGATAGTTTCTAAATTGAAAGAATTTGGCTTTGTAATTCAGCGTAACACCATCATGAAATCAGAAATCAATAAGGTGTTGGAGGGGGTGGAGAAAGAGCGAGAGTTAGAAATTAAAAGGAACACCGTACACCTTACTCCTAGCGACTTTCTCATATTCAATGCAGGATTGAAGATTGAAAACATTACAAAAGATAAAACAATAGAAGTCGCAATGCCTTATAAGTGTATCGTAACTGATATGGATAAACAATAACTATATGACACACAACATAATCCACGATGAGGCACTAATTGCAGATATTATATATAATATTAATAAGTCAACTGGGTGTGACCAAGAAATAAGAGGTGCTATGAAACAATATGCCGAACACACACTCGTTAAGTTTATTGATAGTGAGGTTGAGAGGTTGAATGGGTACGTAGGTATTCATGACGTTGATGTAAAAAGAGAATACTTACAATCATTAAACCCAACCATCACAGAGCAACTAGTCCGCAAGGATGTAAAGGAACTGCAGGATAGTGAAGATAACCTACAATCATTAAAAGCACAACTAACTAAAAGCAAATGAGGAATAAAATTACTTTATATGTGTGTATTTTGCTAGTCGTGTTACAACCACTGTTTATATTCGCAGTCCTAGATATTAAAGAAGAAATAGTGCATATTCAAGAACAACAATTAAAAGTGATTGAGCAGCACAGTAAGTTTATTGGCGAGTACGGTAAAACAAATGAAAGTATTATAAAATCAGATATGAACATATTGTCTTTGATAAGCACATTACAAACCGAATTGATTTGCCTTAAATATGGGCGGTATTCTGATGAGTGTAAGGTCGTACAGGGTTTTTAACGGTAACTAACTAAAAGCAAATAATATGTTAAAGAAAATACTTGAAGATGCGATAGGAGAGGATGTTAGCACGATAGGAGAATACTCATACCCGCTTTCATATAATGACGGTATAAACGCAGGTAAATCAGAAATGCGCGCAAAGATACCGAATATTATGCAGAAAGTCATAGAAATAATTGATGAAGTAAATCTAAATTCGGTAAAGGTAGATATTATAAACTCCCTAACTGTTGATAACTCACAAGAAAAAGATAATAAGTAGGTTATGATTAACGTATGACAAAACAGAAAAATATTTTAGGAGAGGTGAAACGCAAAAAGAATAACAAGAAGATTAAAAAGGCAACATTCCCTAGTTTCGTAACCATTCTTAGAAAAGGTAAGCCTATCTCCAACGGTGTAATTAAATTAGACCTATGCGATAAGCTACAAGAAGAAATGAGCCTTACAAAAGCAATCGTAATCGTAGCAACAGCAATTTTAGTATTCACATTATTCCCTCTCTTACAAAGAGCAGTAGATATTAAGGCGTTGCAGAATTGTGAAGCATACGGAGACTGTTCAGAAGTTATAAGAAAATAAATACAAGTCCACTTCGTATGATGTACAAAATGGTACTGCTAGACGAAGAAGGGCGTGTCATACCAGAGGCAGGGCAAGAGTTAAACGACAAACGCCGAATATTGCGACGGCGAAATATATTAAAAGCAAGATACCAAAAACGGTGGCAGTACAAACCAACAAAGGAATAGAATACGTCTGGATTCAAGGACAATGGAAAGCCGAACTGTTATATCGGTGCAAAGAGTATGTTCAGGTTATACCAGTTGACGACTTTCAACAGGCATTAGAAAACAATCCTAACGCAATGCAGACTGACTTCATAAAGACATTTACACCGAGCTTAATTAAAGATAAACCGAATGAAAAAAACAAAAACATATAGCATAGTGATAACGCAAGGTGAAGATAAGTGGGGAGATATTACTAGTTTCATAGAAATCGGCGACAAGGAATTAAGAAAAAAGTTAATCACAATGATATTAGAAGAACTTATACGTGAACGACAATGAATGAACCAAAACGAGGCGATAAAATAGGAGAATGGACTGTAATCAGAGTAGAAGAAGAGGAAAACTTCTATCTATTGCACGTAGAGCGATATGTTGGAGAAAGATATGAGACAACTGTAATGCGTAGAAATAAAACAGACTTATGAAAAACAGAAAATACAACCCTAAGAAAGCTAAGTTAATAACTAATGGAGGTTTTTACAAAATCGTAAACATAGAACAAATAGACTACAAGATTAAGATGCCATATACAACTCGATTAACACTTAATTCATCAGAACTTTATGGCTACCCTATTTGTATCACGCACGATTTGGTGTTTGAACTATTTAAAGTTAATAAGAATATGGCAGTATATCGACAGACTGACTGTGTTTTGGTAGGTGCGAAGTAATGCGACAAGTGAAATAATGGAAACAATAAACAAACCAAAATATATTATAGGAGATGTAGTTTTGATTAAAGATGTTGTAAACTCGCACGACTTTTTTGCACAAATGAAAATAACAGACTCAAGATACTTGGTAAAAAATGGATACTGGGAATATCGCTCTCATATTGGTGCAAAAGACGTTAGCGACTGGTATCGTGAAGATAGAATAATTGAGAAATTATAATGCACCTCAAAAATAGATTTAGCGAATACGATTACAATAAATACTGGGTTGACCATAATTTCTGCGGGCGTTGTACTTCTAACAAGATGTGTAGCCTCCATCATATTTATGGGACAAAATCTGGTGATATAAAACACAGCATAATGCTTTGCCACGACTGCCATAAGATGTTTGACTCTTTCAATATAATTGGCGGCGTTAAAGGAAAAGAATTACAAGAATGGGCTATTGATTACACAGCAAAGTGGATAGCAAAGGTTGATAGTGAGTATATCTAGTGATATAATTATGTGGAATGATAATCAAAATACCTCTACCAGAAAAAGTATCAACTAACGCAATATATGGGGGCTTACATTGGTCAAAGCGTAAAAAACTGGCGGACTTATTTCACGAGGCGTTAATAGAATATAGAAAAACACAAATCGTAGAATACCCTGTTGATATAAACTACGTCTTTTCTTTCAAAGGTAAGTTGCTTGATACAACGAACTGTACATATATGGCTAAGATGTTTGAAGATGGACTTGTAAAAAACGGCGTGTTAAAAGGAGACTCACCAGAATATGTAGCGTTCACAGGAATATACTCACAGAAAGGTACTAGGGATATGGTGGAGATAATAATAACGTAATGATATGAAAAAAGACCGCAGAAAGAGATACTTAAAGCTAAAAAACATAAAGAACAATAACGTAGCAAGAAGCAAGGCTAAAGGTATTAGACTTACTATGAAGCAAGTTAATAAGGCAAACATTTGACATTAACAGTCGATAGTATGATAATGTAGATATATGGCACGACCTGTTGATTATAATGATACATACGATATAAAGGCTAAAGAGTATTTATCGCAGTGTGTAGACGAGATTGAAGACTATCATAAGACACACGGAGAGAAGTCAAACACATACGATAGATTGGTTAGAGTAAAGCTACCTACATTGGAGGGATTGGCTGTTTATCTAGGTATTAGTAGAAGCACTTTGTATCTTTGGAGAGACACTTATGACACATTTTCGGACATTATTGAAGAGTTACAACAAGTTCAAGCTGATAGACTGTTGAATAATGGGCTTTCAGGAGACTACAATCCAGTTATTGCAAAGGTACTCTTAACAAAACACGGCTATCGTGAAGGAGTAGAGCAAACTGGTAAAGACGGCAAAGATTTAATTCCACCTACTATTCTAGGTATGCAAGTAATCAAGGAAAATGCAAATACAGTTCAAGACGAAAAACGATAAGCAACTTCAAGCAGTGGAGTATTGGATTGATACTGTAACCGAGCAGATGCTCTATGGAGGTAGTAAAGGTTCAGGGAAATCGTTTCTAGGTTGTTCCCTTATATTTGGTGATGCTCTCATATACCCAGAGACACACTACTTCATAGCACGTGCGGAACTTACAGACCTACGCAAGTTTACAATTCCAAGTATTCACGAGGTGTTTAAAAACTGGGGATTAAAGCTAGAAGACTATGCCACATTCAATGGTCAAGATAACTGCTACACACTCACTAATGGCTCTAAGGTGTTCCTATTGGCTTGTAAAGAGATACCAAGCGACCCACTATTCGAGCGTTTTGGTTCTATGCAAATGACACGAGGATGGATTGAAGAAGGTGGAGAGGTAGCAGAGAACGCAAAGTCTAACCTATGGCTTTCTATTGGTCGTTGGAAGAACGAAGAATACAAACTCAAAAAGAAACTTTTAATAACTTGCAACCCGAAGAAAGGTTGGATGAAACGAGAATTTGTTGACCCATATAAGATAGGCTCACTTCAACCATCAAAGCAATTCATTCAAGCGTTGCCTACTGATAACAAGTATCTATCGCAGGACTACATCAAGACACTTTCAGAAGAGAAAGACCCAATACGCCGTCAACGCCTATTCTTAGGTAACTGGGATTACGATGATACAAAAGACAACCTAGTATCGGATGATGCCCTTACAGACCTATTTTCCAATACAATCACAAAGGACAATCACCGATATATGTCGGTTGACGTTGCTCGCAAAGGTAACGACAGCACGGTTGTTTCGCTATGGGATGGGCTAGAACTATACAAAATATCAAAGTATCAAAAGCAGGACACGGCAATGACTGCTCAAAAGATTAAAGATGTCGCTAGTATCGAGAAAATACCATTCTCTAACATCATTGTGGATGAAGACGGAGTTGGCGGCGGTGTTGTAGACAATCTATTCGGCGTTAAAGGGTTTGTGGCTAATTCTAGCCCTATGCTCACAGCTAATCAGATACGATTGAAGATGGCACAATTACCAGACGCACCACGTACTAACTTTGCTAACCTTAAAACACAATGCGGTTTCAAACTCGCAGAACTAATCAACGAGCATAAGATGTCGTGCAAGGTGTTTGAAATGCGTACAGAGCTTATGGAAGACGTTTCATCTATCTTGCGTCAAAAGAACCCAGACAGCGATGGTAAGTTACAGCTACGCTCAAAAGAAGAAGTCAAAGAGGAACTTGGAAGAAGCCCCGATGTTGGTGATACCTTGCTTATGCGTGCGTACTTTGAATTGAAAAAAGAGGCAGACCCTAACTATGGAACTAATCAAGAACACGTTATTAACCTACAACGTGAAAGATTTACGCATAATCGCAACAATATGTCATCTAATTCTGCCAAGTAAGTTATGCACATACCTGTGTACATTTGCCTTGACAACTTTACGTGGTATAATTTACGTATTACACATAAACAAGAATCGGTGAACTATTAAAAATGGATACATATAAAAAAGACATTGGAGAACTAGTGCGAAAAATGGAGAACGATTACACAAGCGGCACTACAAAACTTTCAAAGTATGTTGACTATTCTATGTATGAGACTATCGAGAAGATAGAAGCTTATGCTCATTCAAAGCACACATCAGGAGATACAGACTCTATGGGGCGTGAAAAGCCTTTCTTTAACATTGGAACAGGTGCAGAAAATATCTGGTATCGTGCAACAGATATTGACCGCCGTAATATCCGAATCAAAGCATCTAAGGAGTCTGATGTGCTTAAATCATATCTTGGTACAGCAAAGCTACAAGACTGGATGAAACGAGAAAACTTCGGCTCATTCCTCAATCAATGGGGTCGCTCGCTCGCTCGTTACGGTTCGACTGTGTTGAAGTTCGTAGAGGTTGAAGGCAAACTACATCCTATGGTTATGTCGTGGCAAAAGATGATTGTAGACCCGATTGACTTTGACGCTAATCCAAAGATTGAAAAGATTGAACTCACACCTGCACAACTCCGCAAGCGAAAAGGTTATGACAAGGAAATGGTTAAGTCTTTGCTTGATGCAGTAGCAACTCGTACAACACTAGAACGACAGCAAAAGGATAATAAATCAGGTTATATTACACTCTATGAAGTACACGGAGAATTACCACTTTCATACATCACAGGAAAAGAGGAAGACGGCGATGAGTTTGTACAACAAATGCACGTTGTGTCATTCGTAGCAAGTGGAAAGAAAGACAGCGAAGGCAACGCAGAATATAATGACTTCTGCCTATTCAAAGGTCGAGAGTCAAAAGACCCATATATGATTACTCACCTAATCAAAGAGGATGGACAAACACTTGCAGTCGGTGCTATCCAAAGTCTCTTCGAGGCACAATGGATGCAGAACCACTCTGTAAAAGCAGTTAAAGACCACTTAGACCTTGCATCAAAACTTATCTTCCAAACATCAGACGGTAACTTCGTAGGACAAAACGCATTGGCAGCAATCGAGAACGGAGACATTCTAGTTCACGCTATCAATCAACCACTTACACAAATCAACAACAGCTCACACGATGTTTCAGCGTTCCAGTCATTCCAAAATCAATGGAAAGTATTAGCACAAGAAATCACAAGCACACCAGATGCTATTTCAGGTAACAACTTCCCTAGCGGTACAGCATATAGACAAGTAGCATTGCTCAATCAAGAAGCACACTCATTGTTTGAGATAATGACAGAGAATAAGGGTATTCATATCGAAGAAATGATGCGACTATTTGTGCTACCATTTATCAAGCGTACAGAACTCAATACTAAGGATGAAATCCTAGCAACACTCGACCAGTACGGTATTAAAGAGATTGACGCTAACTACATCAAAGTGGAGGTAGAAAAACAGGCAAAGCGTGGCATTATAGATGCACTCGTAGCAGGTAAAGTTCCGTCAGTGGATATAGCATCAATGAAAGAAGATGTCGCAGCACAAATGCGTGAATTAGGAGGCAAGCGTTCATTCAAGCCGTCAGAAATCGAAAGCAAGACTTGGGCGGAATACTTTAAAGACTTTGAATGGGATGTGGAGGTAGAAGTAACTAACGAAAACACAGACAAGGAAGTAGTCCTCACAACTCTATCAACAGTATTGCAAACTATTGCAACTAACCCTCTCGTATTACAAGACCCGAACGCTCGCCTATTATTCAACAAGATTCTCGAAGAAGCAGGTCGTGTATCACCAGTAGAATTAGCACAAGTAGAACAAACTCCTCAATTACCAGTTCCCCAACTAAAAACTTAATCGGTGGGGGATTAACAGATAAATAAAAATGGCAAATACAGTACAAAAAAGACCAGCACCTATGCGTATCACAGACGCAGAGTTCGGCTTACTTAAAAATACATTTTCGGATAACGAAATGCTTGTAAAGGCAATCCGTAAGGTATTCTTTCAAGTAAAACTTACAGAAGAAGAAGCAGTTGTATTTGCATCAGCAGTATCTAGCAAACCAGAAGTTATCGCTTTATTGCGTAAACTACTCTTGCCTACTATTGATGCAGATGCACCATTACATCAAGTCATAGACCTATGGCTTACAGTAAACATTCGTGAAAAGACACCAGACCAATCATATTGTGAACTCTTGGCACGAGATGTACTTATCAGCTACTTGGAACAGCAATTCGGCCAAATTGAAGGTGCTAAGGCTAAGAAAACAGATATTTCATTGGAGAAACTTACTAACCTATCAGAGAAATCTCCACTTGAAGCACACGTAAATATCTTGGCTCGAAACACAGCTATCAATCACATTGAACAGCAACTTAGCCAAATCTTAATCCTTGCAGGTCGTAAGGAAGAAACAGTAGAAGAGACAAAAGAACGATTGCAAAAAGACAGCACAAAGTAGTTGCCTTGTTGCATTTTATTAACGTGGTATAATTTAATCAAACGGACAAAACCGCCCAAATGAATAATATAGACAAAACTATGTCAAATGAAACAAACGAGGTTATCAACTCTACAAATGATACAGAGACAACTGCAAATCAAGATGTGGAAATTGACTTGGATTTAGACGCAGACGAAATGGATGTTGAAGAAGACAAGGACAAGATTATCGCAACTTTAAAAGCACAGAAAGACCATTGGAAGAAGAAGGCAACAGCTCCAAAGGATGAAAAACCAGTTGCAAAGAAGGAAGAAGTATCAGATGCTAAATTTTCAACAAAAGATTACCTAGCATTGGCAAAGGCAAATATCGAGGCTGATGATATTGATGAAGTAAGCGAATACGCTGCTCTCAAAAAAATCTCACTCTCTGATGCTCTCAAATCGCCATTAGTAAAGGCAATCCTGAAAGAAAAAAGCGAGCAACGCCAAGCATCATTAGCGACAAATGTCTCTACTGGTAAACGAAGCGTATCAAAAGCATCGGAAGAGCAACTCATTGAAAAAGCAAGTAAAGGTGAAATGCCCGAAAGCGATGAAGATATGTTGCGATTAGTGAAAGCACGCAAGGGGCTTAAATAACCAATCGGTGGGACTTATAAATAATTTATTATAATCCCAAATGGCAAATACAATTAGCTCACGTACATACCGTGACAAATATCGAAAGGCAGCTCTCGAACAAGCATTGCGAAATATGCTCGTTTGTGAAAAAATCTGTGAAGTAGACCGAACAGACAATAAACGAATTCAGTCTCCTTATGGTTCACAACCAACAGCAACAGTACAAGCAATCGCTGGTACTTACTCAATCTCTGACTTCACTACAACTGATGATACTCTCACAGTTACAGACGAAGTTATCGTAGCAGAACACATCTTTGACTTTGAAGACGTATTATCTAACTTCGATTTGTTCGCATCTCGAACTGATGAAACCATCTACCAAGTAGCTACAAAGATTGACCGCTTCGTGTTGAACAACCTTACAGAAGATGGTACAGGTACATACACAACACCAGCAGGAGGTTTCACAACATCTGCAAACATCAATGAAATCATGGCTAGCCTTATCTCAAAGGTTGCTGGATATTCAGAAGTTTACAAGGGACTCTTCTTGGTTATCGAAAACACAGACATTGTAGGTTTCGTACAAGCACAAGCTACAAACGGTTTCAGCTTCGCTGACTCTGCTTTGAACAACGGCTTTATGGCAAACTACATGGGTGTTGACGTATACGTTGTACGTTCTGGTACATTCGCATCAGAAACACTTGGTACAACTACTTACACTAACTCTGGACACCGAGTATTCGGAGTAAAGAACGTATCAACATACGCTTCTCCACGAGGTATTCGATTTGAAGAAAAAGCAGTATCAGGTAAAACTGGTATGGAAGTTGTAACTTATGGTTACGTTGGATTCAAACTTTGGACACCAAAGGCTGCTCTTATCGTAGACATTACATTAGCGTAATAGTTTATCCCCTAATTTTTGGGGGAACAAGGGAGTTTGCTTCCCACCGATTCAGACTCTCTTACTCCCCCCGAAATAGGATTACTAACTAAAACACAAATTATGCAATTACGAGGAACAGACTTAGTAGTGGACAAAGTTCGAGCAAAGAAAGCGTCAGTTTCTGGTCTTGGTGCAACACGCACATTGAACGAAAACGAAAGCGGTTCTTTAATCACACTTGACCGAGCAGCAGGAATTGTAGTAACACTTCCAACTGCAAAAGCAGGTATCACATTCGATGTAAACGTATCTACATCTGTAACATCAAACTCTTACAAAGTTATCACGGCATCAGCATCAGAATTTCTTACTGGTGGCGTGACTAACGTAGACACAGATACATCAAACGCAGTTGCATTCTTCTCTGGTAACGGTACTACACACGTAGCACTTACTATGAACGGAACAACAACTGGTGGATTGATTGGTACAGCTCTCCGATTTACAGCTATCTCTTCAACATTATGGACAGTTGAAGGTGTAAATATGGGAAGTGGAGTAGTAGCAACACCTTTTGCAACATCATAGTTGTAAACGCCAACTTATTTGTTGGTGCGAGGGTATCGGTGGCTCGCATTAGCAAGTAAAAATAAACAAATGTCATTACAATTTAGTAACACAACAACACAAAACGGCATTATCCAACGGATTGAAAGAACTCTTGGTTTTAACCCAGCGGACATTTCAGGAAATACTACTCGCCTTGCTCAATTCACAGGCGATATCAACGTAACTATGGATGAAGTTGTGTCTATAATCATCCAAGCTGATGGGCGATGGCAATGGGATGATACTAACCACACAGATTACCCTATTATCATCACAGACCTTGTATCAGGACAACGAGACTACCCTTTCCTTACTGATGGTTCTGGTAACTTAATCCTCGATGTGTTCCGAGTAATGGTCAAAGATGAAATCGGTATCTATCATGAAATACAACCAGTAGACCAACAAACAGCGAACAACAATCGAGAGAACACCGACACTATCATTGATGGTCAAAACAAGTCAGGAGTACCTACACGATACGATAAAACAGCAAATGCAGTATTCCTAGACTTAATTCCAAACTATAACAGCGAAGATGGACTTAAACTATTCATCAATCGAGAGTCTTCATACTTCACTACATCAGATACAACTAAAAAGGCAGGTTTCGCAGGTATCTTTCACGAGTATCTAGTCCTCAAACCTGCATACAATTACGCTCGTGATAAAGGACTACAAAGTCTAGAACGCCTTGAAAAAGATGTGCTTGCGATGCGTCAAGAGATACAACGCTACTACGGTATGCGTGAGCGAGACACACCAAGACGATTACAAGCTAACGTAGAAAATACAAAATAATATGGCAATAACAGTAACAGGGTACAATTCATATAAAGACGATTTACTTAAAGGAACAGTAGACGTAACAGCAGATACAATCAAAGTCGCTTTGGTTTCTTCTTCATACACATTCTCTGCCTCACATAACTTCTTTGATGACATCACCAACGAACTATCAACATCGGGTGGATATACGGCAGGTGGTGCTACAATCGCAAGCCCAACAGTAACAGCAGGTGTATTTGATGCAACAGACACATCATGGTCATCAGCAACATTTACATGTGCAGGTGCAGTTGTCTACAAATCAACAGGCACAGCAGGAACCTCACCTTTGATGTTCTTCATAAACTTCGGCGGCAACCAAAGCCCATCAGACCAGACATTTAAGATTGTATGGAACGCAAGCGGTATTTCAGCAGTAACATTTGCATAAAATATGTCGCTACTAACCGACCTAGTATCATACTGGAAGTTAGACGAAAGCAGTGGAAATGCCGCTGATAGTGTTGGAAGTAATACACTCACAAATAATGGAACGGTAACATATGCCGCTGGCAAGATAAACAACGGTGCAGTGTTAAATGGTTCATCACAATATTTCACAAACGCCAGTCCCACAGGAATAACGTGTGCGACTGCATTTTCATTTTCTATATGGCTTAACCCAAATGACTTTGACGCATCTGGAGGTATCGGACAGCGTTTCTTTTGGAGATATATAGATGCGAATACTATCATGATGTTTTTGACTAACACCGATGGAACTGTGGAAGCCAAGATAAGAAAGAGTGGTGTAAACTACAACGTAAAGACCAATACAACAATTTCTGCGGCGACTTTGACTATGATTACTATTACTTGGGATGGAACATCATCATTGAAAATATATAAAAATACTACTGATGTTTCCACCGCTGGTGGCGACCCTGGATATGGAGCTGTTACAACAGTAAACTTTGTAATTGGTAGACGTAGCACGGAAAGTGCAGGGTATTATGACGGTATGTTGGATGAAATGGGTTTCTGGTCAAGAGCTTTGAGTGGTTCAGAGATAACGCAACTTTATAACTTACAGTATCCTTTTTCTGTGGATGTCGCAGCACCACTCATCACAATCACTAATACACTCTATGCCCCAACTCTTACATTCACTAACCCATTAACAGTATCAGCACTATTATTTAACATCACAAACACATTCTACGCACCGTCGTTACAGATAGGTATATGGTCGAACCAGTCGAGGAATAACGCTAACTATACAAATCCTACAAAGAATACAGCACTGTGGACTAACCCAAACAAATCAAATGGATAACGACACAAACAAAAGAATACAAAACCTAGAACGCCAAGTGCAGGAGTTTATAGAATGGAAACGTAATAAGGATATACAGCAAATCTCATACCCATTGGATGAGGTATCTAGGACTATCATAAACAGGGATAATTCCGCAAGCTCATTTACCGTACTCGGCGATAATTCAACCATAACAATATCGTCTGGTGTAATAACAGTTACAAGTAGTTATCACGAGGTTGATACAGAAGGTGCAGCTTCTACTGATGACGTAGATACGATTACAGTAACAGACATCGCTAATGGTACGTTACTTGTATTACAACCAGCTTCACCTGCTAGAACTGTGGTTATTAAGGATGGAACTGGAAATCTAAGAACCGCTGGTGACTTTACAATGGATAACAGTCAAGACACTATAACCCTTATAAAAGACGGTAGTGTGTGGTACGAAGTATCACGAAGCGATAACGGAGCATAAAACATATGACATACATAATCCCAAACCAACAAACCAAACAACATTCGCAAACTAATAAGAGCGATATTTCAGGTACAATCTACCAATCACGAAACATTACTCTTGACGAACAAGGCTATATTAAACTATCAGATGCTACTTATGCACAATTCACGACTGATGATGATGCGGACTTCGATACTTCCGATGCCATGTACCCAAGCACTGGGGAGATATTTATGAACTCTGATAATGTATTTAGCGGTGATTTGGGTATTGGGACACTGACAGATAGAGGAACTGATACTAATGCACCAACTCCAAATGTCGAAGAAGATGTCATCTATTTCAATAGTGCAGAAGTTGTTTCGGATGGGACTTTAATCAAATATCGTTCCGCGCCTACAACTTGGACAACAGTATCTTCTGTTATCGAGGCTGGGAATAGACCTGCTTGTATGGCAGTATGGGATGCTGACAACACTTTGGCAGTCGGTAGTGCTAACAAGGTACGACTTATAAACTCATCTTGGGGCATTGAGACAAATGTATTGACATTACAGTCAGATTATGAAGTCTTTTCAATGGTTGCAGATGGCTCATCACTTTACATAGCAACTCGAAGCAAATCAGGTGGTGACGCTAAACTGTTTGTTGCAAGTCGTTCTGGTATAAATACAGATGGTTCAGCGGACTACTCATATAGTGCAGGTACATTTGAAATTATGTCAGTCAAGCGTTTCAAATCATCAGTTGTTATAATTAACTCACTTGGTCAACTTATGCGTTTTAATGGTGGTGGTTTCGATGAGCTTGCATCTTTACCAATTTACGCGACAGGTATCGAATGGAATGACGCACAAAACGACTATTCAACTGTTTCAAATCGTGCTATGTGGTGTGATGGGGACTTAATCTATATCAATCTATCATCTCTCACACGAAATGGTCGGTTCAAGATGTTGCCTAATTTTCATAGCGGTATTTGGTGCTACGATGATACAAGTAAATCTCTCTACCACAGACACTCTCCAAGCTATACGCGTGTAGAAACAATCAGCGGTGCGAACGTAACAGTTAGCACAACTAATAATAATTTTACTCTAACTTCTGGAAACCTAAACAATGTATCAACAGGTATGCCAGTATTATTTGATAATGGAAGTGGTACAGCAATACCAGAATTGAAAGAAAGTGTCTGCTACTTCTTAATCAAAGATAGCTCGACAGTATTCAAATTAGCCGAAAGCTATGACCTTGCAATTGCAGGGACAGCAATAGACATAACAAATGCTGGAAATGTCAGCCAAAATTGGTACGTATACAAGGTGAACGACTATGGCTGGGCAATTTACGATAACCGAATGGCAGTATGTGTTCTTAACAACCTACTATTCGATGATACTGTCGCAGGACGTATTGCATACACAGCAGAATTAGGTTCTAAGCAAGCTATAACAACTTCAAGAACTGTCTTCGGTGGTACTAATCCTTTTATCCCTAATCGTGGATATTTTACAACTCCTCGTCTCAATTCTACAAACATAGAAGATGTTTACAATACAGTCTATGTAAAGTTCCGACCATTAGGATTAGACGACAAGATTATCATCAAGGCAAAGACACGCGATAGATACGGCTTCCCTTTTACTTCTGTTCAAGGCTCTACATCAGAGAATTGGAGAGGTGTATGGACTAGCACAACAGTATTCACCACAACCGCAGACCTTTCAGATGTTATCGTAGGAGATGAAATCGAGATTATAGCAGGTGTAGGTTCAGGACATGTTGCACATGTATACGAAATATCTGTATCAACAGGAACTTACACAGTGACGCTTACAGAGGCTTTTCCATTTGCAGTTTCAAACGACCAGATGCGATTTCAGGTTGATTGCTACAAGATACTAGGAACTCTATCAGCATCTACGAGCCTAGATAACCAAAATGATGGGTATGTAAGCTTCCCAATCTTTGATGGTTCGGCTAAGACGGTACAAATCAAGGTTGAACTTCGTGGTATCGGTGTAACCATTGAGGAATTGATTATTGACAGCAAAAAGAATCGGTGATTATAAATAATGTGGTATAATAATAACAATATGGTAACAGACTTTTCACAAGTAAACTTAAACTCACTAACCTCGCAACCATTTACGAACGTATTTACTGGCAAACAGGAAAATACGCCGTCAATGAAACCAAAGACAGGTTCATCATCAACACCAGCACTTGCTTCGTTGAGTGGGAATCAAAAACCTATCACCTCAAACTCATCTTTGACTGGTAAACTAGGTAGTGTCGGCAACCAAAACGTATCAAATAGCGACTACTATGCCCTTATCACAGGTACTTCTAAGCCTGTTGCTCCTGTTATCGCCGCAGACGCAGCCACAAGCCGTTCTACAACACCACCACCTGTTACACCACCTGCTACAAGTCTTAAACAAAGTAACATTATGCCAGCGATTGAAAGCACGCTCGCAGGTGCTAACGCTACCGTAACTACACCTACACAAGAAAAACCAAAGGATAATTTGCGTACTTCAATGGAACAGTACCTTCAAAACCAAATGACTCGTGACACATCAGCAGAACGAGCGTCATTACGGACAGAAGCACAAACAGCCGAAAAAGAAAAGGAGGCTCGTGTTGCAAAAGAGAAGTTACAAGCACGCAAGACATATTACGAACGCCTTATTGAAGAAAAGGAAAGAAACGCAGGGGGTAAACTCACGGCTAATGTGCGAGCAGAAATTGATGACATATCACGCAAGGCAAATCGAGAACTTGCTGATTTAGGTGTGCAATATGAAACTGCTAACAATGATTATGTAGCGGCTGAAAATATCGTAAACGAACGCATTAAGGACATCCAAGCAGAAGATACTAGGCTTTCTAATGTGTTTTCAACAATGTTTAATTATGTGCAAAACGATATGACAGAGAGCGAGAAACTACAAGCACAGCAAGCATTCCAAACTTTGCAGGATGATAGACAATTTGAACGTGATAAGGAGATAATGAATTACAAGGCTGCTCTCGATAAGCAATCTGTTGCTGCAATAATGGATGGCATGACTGACAATGGTAAACCACTCACAGATACACAATCATCTGCATACGGATATGCTGAACGCCTCGTGCAATCTGACGATATTATCAATAATATCGGTGCTGACTTTACAGGAATCACCAGTGCTATCGGCGGTTCACTACCAAACATATTGAAAACCGATAAACGTCAGCAATTTGAACAAGCACAACGTAACTTTATTAACGCAGTATTACGCCGTGAATCTGGTGCGGTAATTTCACCAGAGGAATTTGAAAATGCTCGATTACAGTACTTCCCACAAGTAGGAGACTCTGATAAAACACTCGCACAAAAAGCAACTAACAGAAATACAGTTATTCAAAACCTATACAGAAGTGCAGGCACATTATCAAGATACAATGAGTTACGTTCTGGTGCAAAAGACCCATTAGACTTTGGTGTGAATGCAAACCCACTTAACCTTGATTTATAATTTATGGATACAACAAAACTTACAATCGAACAACTTGGAGAAAAGGTAAAAGCAAAATACCCACAATACGCTGATATTGATAGCAAAGAACTTGGTCTTAGAACTCTCGACAAATACCCAGAATATCAACAAAGAATACAACCAGAGCAATCAGGCTTTGTTGCAGGTATCAAAGAAGACTTGGCTAAACGTGGTGAGAACATCAACGAGGCTTTTAATAAAGACCAATCTTTTGCATCAAAGACATTACAGCTTCTAGGACAAGGTGCAGGATTTGTAGGAGACATTGTAGGCGAGGGTGTAAAGGCCGTAGGTCGTGGCATTAGTGCTATTACGCCTGATGTTATTGAAAAACCAGTTGTAAACACAGCAAAAGCGGTTGGTGTAGGCATTCTAAACACTCCATTAGGACAAGCAGGTCTAAAAGCCATTGAAGGAGGTATGGAAAGCTATAATCAATTCAAACAGGCTAATCCTGAAACTGCTGGCAACTTAGAGGCGGTAGTCAACATCGCTTCCCTCTTCCCTATCGGAAAAGGCAGTCAAATGGCTGCAAAAGGTGCTATTCGGGGTGGGGAAGTGGTCGGGGGAGTGGTCAAACCAGTTGTTGCAACAGTCGGAAAAGGAGTGGATAAAGCACTCGATATAGCAAAATCTGCACCAGAGACAGTACGAAATGTGGCGACTGGCGTTAAAAACGTAGCAGGTATTACAAGAGACTATGTGGCAAATATTCCCTCACGAGTTGCTACAAACGTAGCAGATGTCACGGCAGTTAGAAACGAAATTAAGAAACTCCCATCACAGGTCGCTCGACAATCAGTACAAGATGGCGTGGCTATTGATGACGCTAAATTCCTACTCAAGCTCCCTACTCAATCTAAAAAAGAACTTGTTAAACTCGTAGATGTAGTTAAAAAGTTTGATGCTGGTGATACAAGAATCAATCCACAAGAAATTGTAGGTAAGCCAATGGTTAAGGCACTTGGAGAACTCAAAACAAAAGCGTCTAATATTGGTAAAGAACTTGGAGATGTCGCAGATAATCTCGGTGTGGTTACAAAACCAGAACTCGAAACTGGTGTATTCGCACGATTGCAAAAGGTAAACGGTCTTGAAGGCTTACAAATTAAAAACGGTAAGTTAGACTTTTCAAATACAAACTTAGCATCTTCGTTGTCAAAATCAGACCGACAGGCAATTCAAGAAGCATACAAAAATGCTACAAAATGGGGTAATGGTAAAAAGGCTCATCTATTCCGACAAGAATTGTTTGAAGTACTTGGTGGTAAAAAGAAAAGCGGTATCGTTATGACTGATACCCAAGATAGAGCTTTCCAAGCGATACGAACTGGTCTATCGGATGTCCTTGAAGCAAAGAACCCAACATATAAGACATTGAGTAACGAATATAGAAAGACAATTGAACCAATCAATGCACTTAATAAGGCATTAAAAGCAAATGGTGTTGATGAAGACATATTGGAAATGTCAGCAGGTCTTTTGGCTCGCAAACTTACGAGCAACGCCGCATCTAATCCACAAATCAAACAGTTGTTGAGAAATATTGATAAGGCTCTTGGTGGAAAGTCTAACAAGAAGCTAAGCATAGAAACGTTGCAGAATCTATACAATGTCCTTGAAAGATACTATCCAAGCATCACTGGTGGCACTACATTAAAAGCACAGGTAACTGGTGCAATAGAAGGTTCGCCAACTGTTAGCGGGCTTGTAGGTGAAACTATAAAATCAACTATCGGTCAAAGCGATGCAGTTAGAAAAAATGCTATTGAGAAACTTCTAAAAGAAGTATTCGGAAAATAGTTATTTCTTATCGAAAAGATTTATGATAGCACCAAGCAAAAAACCAAAGACTGCCAACAAAATTGGCAAGCCCCAGTAAAAGAATGCTAGTGATAAAACGATTGTCCAAAACATAAATCAACTATACACCAAATAATCCACAAAATGCAAACTTATCCACATGTAGTATAATATAACTAAATGCAACTCACACCAGAACAAAAGAAGAAAAGAATGGAAAAACTTGCTCGGTATGCAGACAATAAGGATATTGCTATTGTGGAAAGCTTCTCCGAACTAGACGAAGAAATCGAGGAGAAGATATATGAACTTGCGGAACAATCTAACGGTAACACACGTGTCATCTTAGAGCAAATCAAGGCTATTGAAATACCTGTACCGAAAGACTATTCTGATAAGCTCAAAGCACTCGAAGATAAAATCAACGAGCCTATTGAAGTTAAAATAAATCTAAAAATCGTATGAGCAAGCCTGTAAACGTAACAATTGAATTAAATGGTGAAGAGTTGAAAAAGAAACTCAATATTAGGGATGGTAGAGATGGTATTGACGGTCAAAACGGAAGAGATGCAGAGCCAGTTGATACAGCAAAACTCGCACAGGAAACAGCCGATATTGTCAAAGAAGAAATTAAGCCTCTCATACCAATTCAAACTGATATTGAAGAGAATATCAAAAAGGATTTACCAACATTAGGAGAACCTATCAGAGATGCTCTCGAACTCCTTAATGGTGAAGATAGACTCGATAAGAAATACATCAATGGTCTTGATGACTATGATGAAGTAGCACGCCTCGCACGACAAGAACGTGTTATCAAGAAGTATTACGGTGGTGGAGGTAGTGGTGGTTCTGGTACAGGTGGTGCATCAGCCTTTACAGACCTCACAGACGTTCCTAGCTCGTACACAGGACAAGGTACAAAGGTCGTCACAGTAAAAGCAGATGAAACAGGATTAGAATTTGCAGCCGCAGGAGGTATCGCAGACGGAGACAAAGGTGACATCACAGTATCTTCTAGTGGTACTGTATGGACTGTCGATAATGGTTTGGCTGCTACAAAAATCGCAGACGGAACTGTAAGCAATGTAGAGTTTCAATACATCAATAGCCTGTCATCAAACGCACAAAACCAACTTGACGACAAACTTCCCTACACAATTGCAGATGATACAAACCGTGTTTTATTCCAATACCGACCAGCTACCCTCAACGCGATTAACGGAACAGGTACTATTGTCGTACTTTTAGACAACCAGTCCACAACTGGTAACAAGTATTTTTCTGGTGTCATTAGAGGACATAACTATGTAGACCGAAGCGAATTTGTAATTAAATTTAGTGGATTGTTTTATAATGTAGGTTATCTTGTCGCAACCCCCACAGTTTTATCAGTAGAAGGTTCTGCGTATTTCGGAACGGTAAGACTGGCATATGACCCATCTAATCGCCCTTGTATCTTAATCGGCACGACTGGATATGTTTGGCACGCTGACAGTCGTGTTACATTGGAGCAGTTACACTCTGACTATTTCACACTTGCGGACTACCAATACATACGAGACAATGCACCAGTTCAGACAATCACACGCATTACATCGGAAACTGGTTACGCAATCAAGGAAACAAAGCCTGTGGCAGCAGTCGATACCTACACGAACACTAACCTTGTAAAAGTATGGGGTGATGCTACTCCGTGGGATTATCGTTATTCCATTATCAATCCAAAGAATGTGCATTTGGGTTCTAACACAACTGGTACGGTTGCAATTAAACTCCCTGCTTTTGTCAGCACAGTTTACCACATTGTCGAGATAAAAGGATTTGACTACACATCTTCAACTGGTTATTGGAGAGTTTCTGTCGCTGGATTAAATACTGGAACATCGTGGGTAAACCAATCTGTAAACGTAGAGGGTAAACCGCCATTTACATCTGTCCGCCTTGCATATATCGGTGCTGATGCTTGCATTCTTTTAGGTACTACGACAACCGCTTGGACACGTATGGTTCTATCAGTCGATGTCCATCACAAGATTGGTGCTTCGACAGACCCTATTTATACCAATGCTACTGATTATTCAATCACCACTGCTATTACAAGTGAAGCGTCATATTCAATCAAGGCAACCTATGACTGTGCTTTTAACGCTCAAAGGTTTTATTCTGGTGATGGTACTGCTGCGTTACCTGCTCATGGTTATTATGGTGATACAGATAACGGAGATTATAGAATTGGAGCGAATAATATTGGGCGTTCTGTTGGTGGTACATTACGCGAAGATTGGTCTACAACTGCGAAAACATTGTCAGATGGGTACAATATGGCATTTGGTTCCTCAACAGGTACGAAGATTGGTACTGCGACAACACAAAAGTTAGGTTTTTGGAACGTAGCACCAGTAGTTCAACAAGTAACTGCGGCCTACACATCGGACGGAGAGGGTGCAGCGTATACTGGCATAGACAATCTCCAAGCAGGTAGCGTGTATGCAACAGTCGCAGACCTAAACCAACTGCGTGTTGCGTATGAAACATTAAGGGCATCATACGATGATTTACTAACGAAGCTAAAAAATACAGGAATAGTCGCATAAATATATGACAACAATAAACGTACCAATAGAAATACCAGAAGCATTAGAGCCTTATCAACCAGTTACACTTTTTGCATCGGCAAAAGGTTGGACACCAGAAACTACCGATGACGAGGGTAACGTGATGACAGCAGAGCAATACGCAATTCGTTTTGTTAAAAGAATGGTTCGTGACGAAATGGGAAGCATTTTAGTATCGAAGTCTATTAGCAAAATTGAGACTGATATCAACAATTTGCTAGGATAACTATGAAATCATATAAAGACATCAGACACCTCATAAAGCACGGCGATACGTTCGCAACCGCCTCCCCTGCCCTCTTTTCACGCCTAATTCGCCTATTTACACGCTCAAAAGTGTCTCACGTAGGTGTTTTTGTCGGGGTAGGGGATAGGTTATACATTGTCGAGGCTATGGAAGGCTCAGGTGTTCGAGCTATGCCAGCGTCTACAAGATTTGAAGAAGAAAAGCTATCTGTATATCGTGGTGGTAATTTAGATGAAGAACTTGTGCAAAAAGACATTGGTAGGAAATACGACCTCAAAGGTGCTTTGCTTGCTAACTATAAAGATACTAAATCAGATAAGAAATTCTGTTCAGAAGCAGTCGCCCGATGGCTAAAACTAGACTTCTCTCACCTCAACCGTGGTATCTTGCCATCAGATATTTGTAGTAAATTAAATCGTGTTGTATAATTAAAGGTATATGAAATATGAAATCAACATATCAGATGTACAAAAGATTGACGAATTGCTGTTTGAAGCGAATATCGGTCGCAAAACTTCTGACTTTATTCTCCGTATTCTAACAAGAGTTGCTTTACCAGAACGCAAACCAGAAGATGTGCCTAATCCTGTAAACTAATGTCTCCGAAGAAACTTAAAGATGACGAGTTCATCAGCATATCGAACAAAGACGTATGGCGGATGTTCAACGAATTAAAAGAAAGTTTCGATAATCTTATTGTAAAAGTTGATGGCATAAAAACAGTAGTAGACAGTCACAATCCTACGATATTAAAGTTTAATAAATTAGAGCAGAGAGTTATTGGTGGTTGGGTTATCTTAACAGTTATTGGTATCGGTGCTATATTGATGATGAAAGTATATATGCGGTCAATCGTCACTGATATAGTAAACGAAGTGGTAGCAAGTTATGATTTCGAGACTTTAATAGAAGATAACAATAAATAGATATGAAAATGAAAATCAAATTAGTACCGCGAGGCACAGCAAACAAAGGTTTTAGACTTACACCTAAAAATAAACCAGCACCAAAGCCACGAGGTCGTCTTAAAAGATACGCTTAATATGCAAAAGTACATTGGAGACATACCAGACCCACGTTCAAAGAAAGCCAAGAAGAAAGATTTTCTAACGGCGGAAGTTGATATGGGTGTGGCTAAATTCGTAACTAAAAAGCAAGCAGAGAAAGTTGCAAAGAAGTATATAGAGCGTAATCAATACCAGAAAGGTTCTTGCGTTCCAAGTTCAATGTGTAATGCTTTATTCGATACAGAAAAAGTAGCTTTCGCTGACGAACCTAACTACACTTTACGAGTAAACAAGCCCCAAATGGGATGTTGGTGGGGCGACCAAGCAGACCTCGTTATAAATCGTGGGATGAATAAGCGAGTAGACGTTAAAGAACTCAAAACAGAAAAAGAAGCAAACGCTCTTTTCGTCACAGGTGAAATGGATGATAAAGCAAAACCTGCTCGCCAAAAAAGCTACCTATGGATTAAAGAGAGAGACTTTAACAATATCGCTACGTGGATAAACAGTGGATATGCAGTTCCTTTCTCAATCTATGCAGAGATAGATGAATGGTCTCTAAAACAGCCTAAGGTGATTTACCCAGACCTCAAAATAGAAAACGCATATATCAACCACGCTATCTGTGCAATTCCAAACACAGCATACAAAACAAAAGACGGATTCGGTTTCTTTATCACAGATTCTTCCCCATTCGGTGGTCATTTCAAGCGTGATATTACGCAAACATTTTACGAAAAGCGTATGAAGCACGGCATTGTATTTGAAGACTTAAAGTTCGAGCAAATCGAGGTTAAACTTCCTTTCAAATATCACTGGACACGTGATTTAGATGTAGGTGATGGTGCTTGGATTGAAAATGGTAAACTAGTTAATACTTCGAAAGGTTATGTTGATGAAAATGAACACAAAGACGTACTCAAACTACAACAAGCACTTCAATGGCTAGGGCATTTCCCTGCTACTCAAAAACCGACTGGATATTTTGGCGGTATCACACGCCAAGCAGTCAAAGACTTTCAAGAAAAGTACAAGACAAATATCTTAATATCAATCGGTCTACAATCAGGTACAGGTTATTTCGGGGCATCAAGTCAAAAACAAATGTATAAACTTATGTAAATGTGCGACAAATATCTACATCTTATAAACGAGCCAATCAATCGAGGTAAAAAGAATTACAAGAAGTACCTCATTGCTCATATAAGTGTGATACAAAAACGCCCTCAAACATTCTCTCAAAGTGAAATCAATAGAATACAGCATAGGATAAAGAAAGCAGTTGTGATGTCGAAGTATACGGAAATATACAATAGTGTATAATATAAAAGTACCATCTAGGTACAATCTCTCCCCAAACACTTTATTACGGACAAAGCCCTATTCATATGGGGCTTTTTCTGTTGGGGATAACTCTCGCACAGGTCATTATTTTATGATATTCTAATTGTAGGTAGGTAGGTGTGCAAATGTAGTGGGAGCTGTGCGATTCAGCCAATACTTCTCGACGGAGAAATTTAGGTAGTGCCACCACTGCACTTGCACATCTACAAAATGGTACGCAGGATGTTGGTGTGGCGGAATAAGACGCTAAAAAGCAATAGATTATACGTTCGAGTGTTTTACCTTGTAGGAAATGATGGGGTCGGCAAGCAGGTGAAAAAGCTTAGACAAAAACACACAAAAAAAACATATGCCCGAACGAGCAACTGAAATCTTGCAAGATGAAATTTCTTGCCATCAACATTTTGCGTATCATACACAGCACAGCAATACTTGGACACCCTAGTCGTGTGATAATCCAAAGATGAGAAATGAGAGAAAGGTGTGTAAGTGGGTGGATTATAAGTCCCAAGTCTTGCAAGGAGTGCGTACACTCATACATTGGGTAATGAACTAGTCTAACTAGGACGATTACGCAGTCCACCGACATACACATCTTCCGCACACCAATAATCTAAACATATACTAGAAACAATAATTTCATTCTTTATTCAAAACGAGGTAGCACCACAAGAAGAATTAGCAATAGCAGTAGTTGAATTATCAACAGAAGATTTAATCCGTCATACTTTCCCAGAGCAACCTAATTTGATGGTGGAAATTGCAAAAGCGGAGAGTAACTTGAACGCACACGCATACAACCCAGAGTGGCATAGAGACAGGAAAGGAAATAAAATATGTCAGGGTTCGATTGGTCTTTTCCAAGTAGGGTGCGTTAATCATATACACAATCCGCAAGAGTTATATGACATACAAGTTAATCTAAAAGTCGCCCGTAGGATATACGATACACAAGGACTCAAAGCGTGGGGCGTTTGTAGGAAAATAGTTGATTGTGGGTTATAATATAAAAACACCTTGGGAGGGTTATGTAGTAAAGGGTCAAAACTTTATTTCTTTTCAAGAACTGCATCTGCTATAACTGGTGCAATTAAGAACACCACTAGCAATAGTGGTTTTCTTTTTGTTGATAACTCTAAACAATATCTAAAAACAAGAGTATTATTATAGGTAGGAGAAGCAAATGTTCTTTTACGTCTGGACTAACCAAATGCTTTTAGAAGCCTTGTCCGAAACCTATCGGCAATACTTCCGAGAGCATTTCAACCGAGAGGCGACTCAATCCGAGTTGTTTCTTTTCTACCAACTTTGTAAACCCCAACCCTGAGGAGACTGAGATGGACGGAAAACTGCACGAACAACTGATGCTCGATTGTTTGAGCCATCAGAACCGACAGGACTTTTATGAGCATCACGCTCGTGAAGGCTCGGTGGACGAGTTGAAAGCCTTTTACCTCCAATACGGCGGAAACAAGGAGTGCTATGCTAACCAAGATTAGACGCATCCTTTTCCCATCAAAACAGCACATCAATCGGCGTGGGTGTACGCATCCGCGTCAATTGGAACTGTTCCGCCTGTGGAATGGTCGCTGGCAATACTGGAAACGTGGTTAACAATTGTTAACTTCAATGAAAGGAGCAAGTTAACATGACCGCAAGGCAACGCTTCACCCTGATGAAATGGAGGTTCTA
>ERZ869921.184-NODE-184-length-40542-cov-38.820387_pt1 | contig 40542 bp, 55 predicted proteins | sample MGYA00579310_ERZ869921 | MGnify/ENA primary metagenome ERZ869921 (study PRJEB32216, sample SAMN09231816) | wastewater metagenome | place: USA: Maryland | collected 2016-06-21 | study: EMG produced TPA metagenomics assembly of the PRJNA472060 data set (Reclaimed... | reverse complement strand
GCTGAATACGTGCGAACGATAACATACGGTTTATTGCTCATTTTGTTCTCCTGTAGTTTTGACAATCAATTCATTCAAGCCGACGTCACTTCAACCGTTTCCCATCGCGATCGCATCCGCTCAATAGCATCAGTCGGCACGCCGTGGCAGTTTTCCCATTCCCCCCGTGCTTCGATCACGCGCACCGCTACCCCAGCAGCATGAGCGGCATCCATGTAAGGCTGCATTTCCCAGCGCTGCGTGAACGTGTTAGCCACCACGCACCTGACTCCACGCGCGATGCTGTTCGTGGCTCGCTCAAGGCACCAAGCATGTGCTTTCGGAAGTTCAGCGGGGTCAAACCTATAGATTCCGCCGCGCTCAAAGTAGTGGTCTGCCTCGTGGTGCTCGTAGCCAACCATCGCCAGCACGCGCGCCATCGTCGTCTTCCCGCTGCCAGGCAGCCCTCGAATCAACACCAGTTCCATCGCTCCTCTAGTCTCCTGTAGTTTTCATTACTTCGGAATCGACGTTGACGCGAACACATGTGGTGGACCGCAGCACTCGCATCCGGAGGCGCTGGCATCCAATCCGGTGACGCGCTCCCATTCCGCGACGGCCTCCCGCAAGCTAAGGCCCGCCCTGAACGCGTGCGTCGCAAGCGCGCCGAGAAAGCGATATTCGCCGTCCTCACCCTTGTGCGCCATCCCCCCGCAATTGCTGTCGCTGATTGGCACCAGCAAAGGTGTCCCGTCGGCGTCACGCTCGTAGCCCTTGGCGGTGTACTTTTCTTCAAGGCTCGCCCACAGCACTTTCCAGCCAGCGGCCTCCAGCGCCTTCCAGTGTGAGTCTTCCAACCACCAGGAGCCACCAGAATTGTTGCTTTCGTATTCTACGTACATACTCGTTTCCTCTTATCGTGCGAACCTGGAGTGGGGGATGAGAGCCACGATAGTGTCATGGCTAAAGATTACATCCTTCTGCACACCCAGTTGGGTGCAATGGCTATCCGCTTCCTTACGATAGATTCCGTCGTTCCTGACGCGCTTCTTCCCCTCCACTTTGGGGGAGATGACACGAAACACACTGCCATTAGGCAGGGTGCGGATAGAAACAGTTACATTGGCATTCATTACGCTACTCTCCTTCGCTGGTGAATAGACTCATCCGCCCGGATGAATCCGTTAAAAAACTGTTAATGTGGCCCGCCCGGAGGGATTCGAACCCCCGACCGTCGGCTTAGAAGGCCGATGCTCTATCCGGCTGAGCTACGGGCGGAAGAAATTATGGTACGTCCTTAGCAGCAAGCACAACCTTTCGTGGCACTACAACCTCGGTCACGCCGAGATGTTCCAGCAGTCGGATATGGGACTCCCGCAATTCCCAGTAGCGATCCCGGAGGTCTTTGTACTGGCGCTCCATGTAATCCATTTGTGTATCAAACCTTCTAGTGCTTACAAACATCTCTTCGCTCCTCATTTGACAAGTGTATGGTTATCTATGGCGGCTATTGCTATCCCATAACAGCTAAAATCCACGCTAAAGAGTATGTACTCTTCTCCTTCTTTATAGGAGCAATCAAACTCCTCAGGAGGAATCAGAGCACAGAACTCAGTATATACTTCCTCGCGTGTTTTAAGACGTTTCTCCATCTCATTCCACGCGCGAATCCCAGGCACTCCATCTGCTAGGAAATATTTACGGACAATCCTATCCTGTGCTTCTTGGCTCATGCATTTATCGCACATCCCCCACTCCTTTTGTTTAGCCCATGCTTCGCCGCTCTCCTAGAACCCGCACGACAGGCGGATCTCGGAGAATCCTCTTGGAGTCTGAGAGTTGTATATACTCTCTTCCTCCCGTTGAGAAATTATGAAACACATCCCTTGCGCGGATGGCCGCGGAGCAAGGGATACATCCCTTGTTCTTGTCGGCATCTCTACGTGCGGCATCGGCCGCCTCTGTAGAGTAGACGGCGCTGCCGTCCCTCGTGGCTCTACGAGCCACCAGAACTTTCTTGATCCGTTCCAGGCCGCCCCTTTGGGCGAGCATGAAACGTAACTCTTTTGGGATGTCGTCGTAGTTCATTGGGTCTATCTCCTAGCCTTCCTTTTCATGAAGGCACCTTCTACAAGGGAGGAACAGGGACACGTTCCTCTGTTCTTCTCAAGCTCTCGCCTGACAATTTTCGTACAGCACTCTTTCTTTTCCGTGCTGTACACAACGCCTCCCTTCTCGGTATTCCTGATATAACTCAGGAACAAGTCGAACTTTCTGAGCGTTGCCATGATACTCTCCTTCGGATGAATCCGTTAAGAATATGTAGAATACGTGACAATCCTGCCGTCATCGTACAGTTTTCCCCACGCCAAACGTGGTGCGTGTGCCCCCACTGGACGTAGGAATCGTGGGTATTCTCCCGTTTTGTAGTAGTTGGAAGGAGTGTGCTCCCACACCACAGTCGGGGTAAGCTGTTCTATTACAGGGACGAGTACCCATTTGTACTTCATTATGATCCCCAGGTGTCTAGTGTGGGTAATGGTGGGCGCAGTAGGACTTGAACCTACGACCGAGCGATTATGAGTCGCCTGCTCTAACCTCTGAGCTATACGCCCTATAGTTTATACGTCCGTGAGACCTTCCATGCACAGATCATGTGAGACCTCACCGTAACCCCTGCCGCATACGTCACAAGTGATTTCGTCAATATCAATGTCACGCAGCTTCTCGCGCTGGTGCTCGCGGTAAATCGCCCGCAATTCCTCGCAGTCGTCGTCGCAATCACGCTTCCAGCAGATCCGGCACTCGTGCATAACACTACTCCCCTTCCTATATTGTGGCCTGCATTCTAGGCTGTAGGCTTGCCTGTGAAAAATATATTCCTATGTCATATGTTCTATGTCATAAGAATATATTCTATGTTCTATATTCTATGTTCTATGTCCATTTAACATATGAATACGTTAAAAAAATGTTAAATCCCAGGAACGAAAAAAACGGCCCAAAGGCCGTGTCATATTTTCCCATCGCCTTAACGTACAAATATGTTAAGATTTCGTTAAGCGGCGTCGGGGCCATCCGTGGCCCCTTCACCGTATCCTGCTATCCCATCATGCCACCTTGCTCGCCCGCTTCGCCTTCGCCTTGCCTTCCGGCAGACTTTCCACCGCGGCATCGTCCGCGCCTTCCGTTTCCGTCACGGCAGGCGCCTTGCCTTGCAAGGCATTTACCAGGCCGAGCAAGCTTGCGTCCAATGCGTGCAATTCCTTTTCCAGCCATTCCGCTACGGCTTCGCCGATGGTGGGAGAATCGACCAGCGCCACGATAGCAGCAGCCATCTCCGCCAGCCTTGCCTTTGCCTTGCTCTGCGCCGTTTGTGGCGTGGTAGCCTCGATTGCTGCCTTCACGCGACCATTGAGCGTATGCAAGGTTTCTGCCGGTACTGCTGAGCCTTCCTCCGCGCCTTTTGCGGCCTCGATGTCCAGTCCCATTTTCCAGGCGGCTTCAATGCGTTTCGCATAATTATCGAAGGTGCGCGTCGCGCGCTCCATCATTGTGGAAAGTTTGTCGCCCTTGCCGCTGATTCCTTTCAACAAGCCTGCGCTTTGGATATGGGCTGCGCTTGCTTCCGAACGGATAGCCTTGCGGGTATCGGTGACATACCCTTCCCAGCATTCAAAATGCGCCTTGTCTCGCTGGCAATCGACTGCCGCTTGCATCACCAGACTGCTAGCCGACTTCTTGCTTTTGGACGCGAGGCCGGTGATCCCGACCTGTTGGCAGATGGCAATGGCCGTTTCTGCCGCAATGCCTACGGTTTCCGGCTTGCTACCGCTGATTTTGATAAACATGATTTATATCCTCGTGCTGATTGTGCAATCAGAATTGATTGCAGGATGCAGTGTGCATCCCGCTATTGCTCGTTGAGCAAGCAATAGCGGCATATCCCTCGCGCAGCACGGGATAGCGGGATACGTTGTCAAAGAACGGTCACAACACCCGGGCATTTCACCACGGGCACACCATACCTTGCAGGTAGCGTGCCAACACTTCCCCAGGTACGCTGCTATGCATAAACCATTGATTTTGTTAGGATTTTCCATAGCACAGCCAATTGTCATATTGTGACACAGATTGTCATTGTCTGCCGCTTTTTGTCAAAATCGGACACTTGTCAAGTATGCTTTACATTTGACGTAACCTATTGATCGTATTGGGAATAACACAATATGGGTCGCCTGGACAACACTTGGCACGGCATCTGCATTAGTAGTAGCAGCGGCTGGTATGTCCCAGCCGCCACAATCCACTATACCGACGTGCGGGAGTATCGTCCCCGCAAAGCGTAGCGGCTCAAGGCCAATACGAGTCATGGCGGATCAAGCGAATATGCCGTGGCAGCCCGACTAGGGCGAGTAGTGAAAGGGGACTGACAAACCCCATACTCCCGCGCAACGCGAATCGATGCGGGAGAGAATAGGTGATCTGATAACGCGGGATCACCAATAGGAAAGGCCGGGCAGCAGACCCGGCCTTTTTTATTCCCGGCCCGCTCACCTGGGCAAACCCATCACACCCTTGCTCACTGTCCCATCTTTCCGCATCTGGTGCTGCCCCGGGAGTACACTTTTTTAGTTTTATAGTTTGTTTGCGGATAGCATAGGCAACAATATATCTTATGCTGCGCTCGCTGCCGGGTTGCAGCGCCGTGTACCTTGTGCCGTAGTGTACTGCGCGCCCTGGTGTAGGGATAGACAAGGGGAGGAAGGCAGAAGGGGAGGAAAGGACAAGGGGATAGATGGACGATTGCAGAAGTATACTTTTGTGGGAGGGGGTAGCAGCTTGGCCCCCGGCCCCCTGGGGTGGGCACCGTAGGGACCTTGTTACTTTGTTAGAAACGCATTTTCCATTTTCGGGGTATTATTTTTTATAATAAAAACAACAGCTTAGGAGTACACAGAGCATAAGTGTTTAATATAATTGCTTTAAGTGTTAAATAAAGCTTGACAAATACCCCAAGATATGGTAGGGTAGGACCATGAAAATACAAACAATCTCATCAATTACTGAGGATTCTATCCTCAAGCAGATAAAGGCCTTGGAGGGGAGGGGGTTTTTCCTGCACACAGCAGGCTTCAAATCAAATGCCCCTAGAACGCACCACAAGACGCGAGAGAAGCGTCGGAGGGAAAAGAAGAGGGAGGACAGGGCCAGCCCAGAGAAGCTCCTTAAATCGCGTATTAAGTGGATTAGAGACAAAGCGACATTTAAGGGAAGGTACAACCAGTGGAGGAGTAGCCTCAGGAGCCAACACCCCCAGTGGTATAACGAGATACTGAGCTTTGATGAGTGGCGGCTGCTATGGAAGAAGGCAGGAAACATCACCCTGGGGGACGGCAGCACGAAGCCAGCTTGGCGTATGAGGGGAGGGAATGGGATGTTGGAGAAGGAGCCTGTAAGGCCACAGATAAGGAGATGGGACACCAAGAAGCCTTATGTTCTCAGCAACTTATACGTTGTTGTGGGGGCTAAGGTACTGGCGGACGGGGAGCTCTTAGCTGAACAAATCCTGAACGAATGAAAATATTTTCAAAATGATTGAAAAAAAAGCTTGACAAATCTCTAAAGGTGTGGTATAGTAGGGATGTAGGATGGAGCTACGGCTCTATTCTGCTGTATGAATGTCCTAACGGATATTCAACGAATGTCCTACCCGTCCTGTAGTGAGGGAGGGGATTGACAGGTAAAAGGCACCTGTTGATAAATCTCTTTGAGGCTAACGTGCTGTAACGCACGCCTTGATACGAAGAGCACGCCAATGAAGGCGTTATTCGGGAATCAGCCAGAGATGGCTGTAACGCAATACATCCTAGTGGATGAGAGAATAAAGGGTAATACCAATAGCTTGCTCAGGAAGAGCACGACTGTGTTATTGGTTTAGGACATTTATGCTGTTGCTTCTAGCTGCACATTGACTATGCTAGGAGAACAGGAGGAGCTACTCGTAGCTTCTCGAAAGGGATAGATCTTGTTATGTTAGTATTTAGCTTTCAGTGTTTAGAAGCCGAACAGCTAGAGCGACTAAGCTCTATGTTTAGTATTTTAAACAGGCTTCTTTAGAAGCCGTATAAGAGCATATATATTTATATTATATATTATATATTATATATAAAAGCTCTTATATAAAAGCTTTATATGATATATATCAAGGAGCCTCTCTCCCTCTAGTCATTAGACCAGATTTGCTCAGAATAAAGAAAACCAGCTAATGATGGGGGAAGAGAGAGTATGTCAGAGTATGGACAGGCAGGCAGTAACACTGTAACCAGATTCTTAGGAACCCTCGTAGGAGGACTGCTAGGATCTGGAGGAGGGCCTATAGGAGCCAGAGTGGGCAGTACTGCCGGAGGTATGGCGGGCGATAGGCTTGGAGATACGCGCTTCGGGCAGATGCTCAACCATCCCATACAAACTATCAGAGGATTCTTTGGAAATAGCTCTGGTCCATACACAGGCCCACAGCTAGGCCCCCTCATTCAGCGCCCCGGAATGTGGGACGTTAATTTGGGAGGATATAATTCTCCCGGCTACCAAGGCTTTGGCAGTGGGGCGGGAGCATTCCCTTATCAGGGGGGATATAGCTCCCAGCCTTCTGGCGAAGACATCTACAACCAAGCTATTAGTGGCTCAAACTATTCTGGCGTAGCAGCAGGCTCCTCACCGCAAGTGGCTAATTCTCCCATGTGGGGGGTTAGTAATTTCAGAGGACCAAGCTTCGGCTACTCAGGGGACACAGCCTCGGGGGCCAGAGGAACCATAGGTATGGGAGTAGGACAAGCTAGCCTGTCTGGTATAGAATCTATGCTAGGAGCAGGCCTGGGCCACCGCGGAGGAGGCTTCGGGAGACAAGGAATGCCCTTCCATGAAATAAACAACGACAGGGCAGAGGCACGCGCACAGGGAATGTCTCTAGGTCAGTATATAGACTCAGGGCAATCCAGTAGCAAGCGTGTAGGGAACTCCCGCCCTCAGGGCACAAGCATACGAGACTTTATTAACAGCTAACCAAATGCCTCTGGAAGCTCCTGTAAGAGCCTTTAAGAGCATCCCCCCATAGGGGGTAGCTAGGGGTGTAGCCACTCCCCCTAAGAAGAGGCTAAAATCGCTTTACAGACGTAAATAGACACATAGGGTAATAAAGCCCCCTAATAACAGGAGAAACAAATAATGGCACGTCCAATGGGTCCTAATGATTTTCTAGATAGTCTCAATCTTTCCTCCATCTTTTCCTCACAGGAGAAGATTAACCTAGGGAAGATTTTTAGACGTACAGTAGGTAAGACACTCCTATCGAATGTATCTGCCACTACCACTACGTATGCAACAGTTCCAGATATTACGTTTAATGTTAAGAAGGGAGCTAAGTACCGAATCAACGGCAAGCTGCTCACTCTAGGTAATACCACTGGCGGTGTTAAGGCACAGCTTGCTGTGTCTGGTCAGACGTCCCCTACAGTCACTATCACTGGCACGGCTAGCCTAGCTTCCACTATAGTGACGCAGCAGGCTACATCTGGTGGGGTAATTATGAACTCAGCAGGCGCTAGCCCTATTCTAGCAGTAGATGTTACGGGCTTCTACATCCCAGACGCCGATGGTGTTATGACTTTGCAGTTTGCACAGACGGTCGCTTCTGGCACTTCTACCCTGTATGCAGGTAGTCATCTAAAGCTTATTCGTGTGGGCTGATAGGAAACTATAAGTATGAGTATAGTAATTTTGACAGCAACACAGGATTCGGACAATTCCAACTTAGTCACAGTGACAGACGCAGCTTCCGCACATATTTCATTATTTGATGCTGATGGCCTACCTATTACTGAGAGGGTGGGGGCCACTATTCGAATTGGTGTGGGTGTGGGGTCTGTAGATTGGGTGAGAGATGGGAGACTAGCGGTTCTTACAAACACCCACCCCAATATACATATAACGGAGCCGGGGGAGTACGTAGTATATAAGCCCACAACAACAGCACTTATAGGAGTTAGTAGGGACGGCGGTGGCAGTTAATAATTACGTATCCCTTAAGAAACGGCTACTATCCACCAAAACCCTTCTAACAATAGGGAGCCTTATAGCTGTGTTCTTCCTTCTCTACATAGGGAGGGATGTAACACAGCTTGAGGTGATTGTGCCTTCCATCCTGTTCTTCTATAACGGAGCTAACGTACTACAGGATGTTATGAACAAACGTACACAAGCTCTATCCAGAGGGACAGAGGAGGAAGAGGACAGTGGACTGGCAAGAAAGGGAAGCAGAAGAAATCCTGCTAGATGAGGGACTAAAACTGCGCGCCTACAGGGATACTGAGGGCGTACTCACTATAGGGGTAGGGCACACTGGAGGAGTGAAGGAAGGTGATAAAATCTCTAGGAAAGAAGCTATTAGCCTACTTAAGGTCGATATGCTTGAAGCTCTTGAAGATGCTAAATCCCTGTGCCTAGACTGGGAAAATATGTCTGGCCCTAGAAAGGGTGTCATGGTTAATATGGCATTCAACTTAGGAAGAGATAGGCTCTCAGGATTCAAGAACACATTACGATTTATTAACGAACGCAATTACGCTAGAGCAGCCACCAATATGCTACTAAGCAAGTGGGCACGCCAAGTAAAGGGACGTGCTGATAGGCTAGCCTATAGGATGATGCACAACGAATACGCCGCTCGATAAGAGCCGCTACAAGGAAACACATGGCTAAGAAATCAAAGAAGAACAAAGCTCCTATTGTCATTCTCACCAACGAGCAGAATCCCGCACTACCGGCCATTATTCAGGCCCTGTACACGGCATTCGCGGAGGGGCAGGTGGCACTGGTTATGGGCATGGACAGTGATACAGGTGTGGTTAGCCCTATGCTAGCTGGCCTAGATATGGTGGATGGGGTTATTGAAAATGTACACCCAGTTGCCAAATTACTCAGTGACCCAGCAGAGCTAGAAAGAATTTTAATCCCGGACGGCCAAGGAAATTATGTCTCAAATACTACAGGATTTTACCCTCGAAACACTGACGGAGAAGCCTCGACGGAAAGCAGGCCGACCATCCAATAAAGAGCGTCAACAGCTGGCAGACGGTAGAAGTATGCTAGAAACTATGATGCAGCTTTACGAGGAGGGAGGCAGTGACAAGGAAGTTATGAAGCTTCTGCGCATCCTCCCAAAAGACTTTGAGAAGAAGCTGAAGGCTGACAAAGACTTTGCCAATCTAATTGAATATGGCAGAGTGGCTTCAGAGGCTTGGTGGCTAAAGCTGGGGCGCAAGTGCGCCTCTAACAAGGGATCAGGAGAATACAGCTTCTGGGCTCTTAACATGGACCACCGCTTCGGATGGAAGAAGTCCAGCAATCTCACTGTCGAAGAAAAAGAACAAGAAGATCCCAAGTCGTTGCTCAAAGATTTGAACAGCCGACTCAAACGTATTAGCCGCTACTCCGCAGGAGAAGCCGCACAGGAGAACAGTTTTGGACCCAGCACAACTTTTAGAGCAAGCTAAGAAGCTTCTTGAGAGTGGGGATATTGACCCAGACGAACTAAGGGAGCTTATCCAAGTTGTGGATAAGCTCGAAGAATATGATAGGACGGCAGGTTTGGAAAAATGGTTTATACCGGGGTCAGCCTACGGTATTGAAAAACTACCTAAACATGCGGCGGCTATTAAAGCCACACGAGACTACAGAGAAACTTTAGTACTGGGAGGGAACAGAAGCGGAAAGACGAATCTAGGCTGTTACATAACTGCCGTTCTAGTTACTGGGCTGTATCCAGACTGGTGGGAGGGATGCTACTTCGACGGTCCCATAGACGCTTGGAGCATGGGCATGACTGCCCAAACTACGCGAGACACCTTACAGAAAGTACTGCTAGGAGAGAAGGGCAATTTCGGTACAGGAATGATTCCACGATCCTGCATAGGACGTGTGAATATGAGTGCTGTTGCTGGTGCGGTTGACTTTGTGAAGATTAAGCACACCTCAGGCAGGTGGAGCGAGATTGGATTCAAGGCTTATAAGCAGGACACAGCTAGCTTCTTCGGTGTTAAGAGGCACTGGGCTCATTTAGATGAGCCATGCCCAGAGCTTATTTACAACGAAGTGGTGATTCGTACAGCTTTTGAGAAGGAAGAGCAGCAAGGACGTATCATCCACACCATAACCCCGAAAGAAGGACTCACCAGACTTATAGCAGATTTGCTGTCTACATCAGATATGCTAGCTGGTAGTGAGGGCTTGCCTAATCTTAAGCTGGCTATGGCCTTGATGAAAGCCGAGGAGGGCAACAAGGATGACTGACCTAAAGCCCTCCAGGGCCACCATCACCATAGGATGGGATGATGTTCCATGGCTGGACGACCAAACAAAGGCAGAAATCCTGGCCTCCACTCCTCCTCATCTAAGAGCAACCGTTAGTAGGGGCGTGCCTACCATAGGCAGCGGAGCTATCTATCCTATCCCCCTGGATGATATTTTGTGTGAACCCTTTGAAATACCAAAATACTACAAGCACTTGTATGGTATGGATGTAGGCTGGAGATACACAGCAGCTGCATTCGGCGCACATGATCCTAACACAGACATTTTGTATGTTTACGGAGAGTATGTGGGTGAGAAGAAAGTGCCAGAGATAAATGCCGCCGCAATTAAGCGTGTGGCATCCGACTGGATGCCCGGAGTAATTGACCCAGCATCGGCTCAATCAAATCAATTCGATGGATCTAAGCTAGTAAGAGAGTATAGATCACTAGGGCTACGCCTAAGATTGGCGGATAATAGTATAGAAGATGGTATTCAGAAAGTGTGGAGTAGGCTGGAGACGGGCAAACTTAAGTTCTTTTCTTCCACTACCCGTAATTTGCAGAATGAGTATCTAATCTACCGAAGAGACAACAAAGGTAAGATTGTAAAAGAGAACGATCATGGTATGGACGCCCTAAGATATATGGTAAATAGCATACATTTGGCAGCAGCTAAGCCTTCTCATACAAGCACTATGGCCTATAAACAGAAAGGACAAAGATATAATGTCTGAAAACGCAGAACAACAGCTACCTCCAGGCATATCTCCTGAAGAACTTGTAGAGGCAGTGCAAGAAATGGTGATGATGGCAGAGGAGGAGGCTCTAAAACTAGAGCAAGAGCGCCTACGTCTACTGGAATCACTGGGCAAGGACATCGATGGTAAGCTCAGTGATCGCATGGGCAGGAGAAAGATGAAGGAGGCCCAGTGGCTGGAGGCTCAACGCCTCTATTTAGGCTCCCTATCTAATAGGGCACTGGCTCCTACAGAGAAAGATCCATTCAAAACCATTGATAATTACATAGATAATAGGAAGCCCGAGGTAAACATCATACGTGTTAAGTGTGATGCAGCGGCTTCTCAAACTATCGCCTATCAATTTGCTGCGGGAGACAAGAATTGGGACATCAATCCTCCGTCAGTACCAGAAGCCTCGTATGAAGAAGTACAGCAAGCTTCTCAGGTGGCTGGGAGAGAGGTGAGACCGGAGGAGATCGGTTCTCATAAGGCCAATCTCATGTCAGCTGAGATTCAGTACCACCTGAATTGCTCGCGCTATCCCCAAGAAGCTCGTGTAGCTATGAAAGATAGAGTGGTGCTAGGTACTGGCATTATGAAAAAGCCGCTCAATTCCAGCAAGCTCAAGAAGACTTACGCTAAAGCGCAGCTTGAGGACGGAAAAGTACTGAGAGTTCCAGTGTTCAGCGCGGAACGTGTGCCGGAAGTACGAAGAGTAAATCCATGGTACTTCTTTCCCGATGATTCTGTTACAGATATTCGTAAATGTGAGGACAGCATAGAGGTACACCTTAAGTCTCGTACAGAGATGAAGGAACTACTACAACGCCCTGACTTTATGCAGGACCAGTTGCAGAAAGTATTACAAGACGAACCTAAAGAGTACAGTAATAGCCCGTTCAATGACCCTGCTTTCCTCACAGAGGGTGGGAATACTAGCAAAAATCGCTATACTCTTATTGAATATCATGGCCCTCTTACTAAAAAGATGTTAGATGCTTGCGGCTGCGATAGCCCCAATGATTATGAAAGATTTGCAGAGGTATGGACAGTTAACGGCACTGTGATTAAGGTGGAATTGTCCAACCTAGAGGGATGTGAGGAAGTTCCTTACTGTGTATCCGTATGGGAACCCGATCCAGCAAGCATATTTGGCTTTGGTATCCCGATGTTGGCAAGAGACGGCCAACGTGTGGTTAATGAAACCTACAAGATGATGCTGGATAATGCAGGTATTTCTGCTGGCCCCCAGGTTATTGTAGACACTACGCTCATCACACCTGCGGACGGCGGTCTGGAGTGTACCCCATTCAAGGTGTGGTATAGCACAGAGTACGGAGCCGACCTATCTAAGGCAATCACCTTCTTTACACCACCTAATGCGTATGAAGGGCTGTCTAGTTTGTTCGGGCTGGCCAAGCAGCTGGCGGATGAAGAGAGCAGTATTCCTCTCCTTCTATCGGGATTAGGACTGCCCACCGGAGCAGGAGACAGCGCCACTGGAATGGCTCTGATGAATCAGAATGCCACATCTCCACTCTTTTATAAGAGCGAGGAATGGGATGATGATATCACAGAACCTCTTATCACCGCCATGTATGACTGGGAGATGCAATTCAATCCTAAGGAGGAGATTAAGGGATCGTACGAAATAGATGTTCGTACGTCTACGTCTTATCTCCGTAACACTCAGGATATGCAGAAGCTTCAGGCTCTACGTCAGGAGATTGCTCAGGGCAGTCCAGTAGGTGAGTGGGTTAATATGGACGAACTCACCCAAGTGACTTTAATGGGAATGAGGCTTCCTTACTCCAGTATTCTTAAGAGTCCAGAACAGGTGGAGCAGGAGCGTGCTAATGCCCAGCCCCCTCCGCCCGATCCCAATCTAATGAAGGCTGAGACAGATAGGATGCGTCTTGAGCTGGATAAGGAACGTCTACAATTAGAGAGAGAGATAGCGCAAGTTAAGGCTGCTCAAGAAGAGAGACTAGCGGACATACAGGCTGAGGTTCAGTTTAACACCAACCAAACTCGTATGGCCGAAGCTAGGGCGCAGGTCATTAAGGCTCAGTATGATTATGAGTCTGCGATGGCTGCTGTGGCTTCTAAGGACGAGCAGGCCCGTATGCAGATTTTGGCCAAGGCTGATAGTGAGGAAATGCAGCGCCAGACCCAGCTATTCCTAGCAGGGATGGAGGCAGCTAGTAAGGAACGTCAGGCAATGAATAAGGCGGGAGGAACTAATGTCCGACCTATCCCAGAGTGAGGCGTGGAAACTTTTAGAAGATGCGCTTAAACGCCAATTAGATAATGCTTCTATTGCCCTACAAAATCTTGACAATGAGAGAGAGATTGATCTAGTGCTGAAGGCCAAGATTAACATTATCAAAGAACTACTTAAACTGCCGCAAGTTATTACACTTGCCGCTAACACAAAGAGGAACCAATGAGCGACGAGAACTTTACAGTTGAGGATGCTGATAAGCTACTACTAGAGACACTTTCAAAGGGAGCCCCTACAAAAGAGGATGCTCCCATTGAAGAGAATGTTGAAGATGTAGAGGCTACCGCCCCCGATACAGAAGAGACAGTAGAGCCAGCAGAGGAAGTGCGGGAGACGCAGACTCCAGCTAATTCAGATGACTGGCTTTCCGGTTTGTCAGAAGATGTTAGAGGCAAGGTTAGTGAGAAGCTAGAACTGCTAGCTAAAGCAGAGCAGCGTATTCGCTCCGATGACGGCAGGGTTAGAGCTTTTCAGAAACAAGCAGAAGATCTAAAGGCTAAGCTAATGCAGCTTAGCGCCCAGAACACGCCGCAGCAACAGACTGCCGCACCCACTACTCCTGAAGAGTGGCAGCAACTAATTGAGCACGACCCTGTACTGGCCAAAGCTATTGAAGGCCAGCTAGAGGCTCGGGTCAAGGCTGAAATACAGGAACTACGACGTACTACCATTGATCCCCTTGTAGCCGTGCAGGAATCTTACAGGCAGGCAGGAAGGGAAGAACTGGTACAAAGAGAGCGTGCTAAGCTGGAACAGGTTGTCCCAGACGCATTTAATATCATTCAGCAGCCGATGTTTCAGGGATGGCTTGATAACGAGGCGTCCCCCATCATGAAGAAGATGGTGATGGAATCGGAGGATCACCGCGACTATGTTGCTGTGTTTAATCAGTTTGCTATTGATATGATTAATTCTGGGCGCATCACGCCAGACGCACCCACGGAGAGTCAGCCGGTAATTGATCCGCAAAAAGCTAAAGCTATCTCAGACAACAGGGAGCGGCGCTTATCACAGGCCCCCGTATCTGGTAAGCCTGTAACACCTAATGTGAGGGTGGAGAGTAATGGTCCTCTCACTGTAGAACAGGCAGATGATATGCTTCTTAGCTTGCTAAAGAAACGAAACAATCAACGATAAATATGGAGAATCTTAAATGCCTGATTTTGTAACTTTTGGTGATATTAGCCCACGGGTTGGTATTCATGCCGTAAGTAAACTATTGGAGCGCCTAGAGCCGAAGCTTGTCCTCGACAAGTTTGGTCGCGTGGAGCCCCTCCCGAAGAATAAGGGTGAAGTGATTAAGTGGCGTCGTCTGCGTCCGCTACCCGTGAACACCGCGCAGCTAGTAGAGGGCGTAACTCCTGCCCCTAACCAGCTAGTGTATGAAGATTTAACCACTGTGATCGCTCAGTTTGGGGGCTGGATTGAGCTAACTGATAAGATCATGGACCTACATGAGGATCGTGTTCTTGATGATGCTATGACTGTCCTTTCGGACCAAGTAGCTAACACCAAGGAAATGATTTTGTGGGGTGTTCTTAAGGGTGGTACTCAGGTGTTCTACGCCAACGGTATTGCCCCCTCGGCAGTAAACACTCCAGTGGATGCTGCTCTTGTGCAGGCCGCTGTCACTCAGTTGAAGCGTAACTTGGCGGAAAAGATCACCACCAAGATTAGCTCAAGCACCAACTTCAACACTGAGAATGTCAATCCTAGCTATGTGCTGTTTGCACACGTAGACTTGGAGCACGACTTCCGCCAGTGTGATGGTTTCGTGCCGGTTGAAAACTACGGTAGTGGTAAGCTGCTCGACCCCGATGCCGAGATCGGTAAGCTAAACGAGGTACGTATCTTGCTATCTCCTCAGCTTGCTCCTCTTGCGGACGGAGGTGGCACCACCACAACCATGCGCTCCACTAGCGGCACTAATGCAGACGTTTATTCCTGCATCCTAGTGGGCAAGAATGCGTATGGCACTGTCCCGCTTCAGGGTGTTAATGGCATCAATATGGTGGTGAACAACGCCAAGATTGGTGCCAGCTCTTCCGATCCTCTTGGCCAGCGCCCGTTCGTGGCTTGGAAGATTTGGTATCAGGCTGTTCGCTTGAATGAGCTTTGGATGGCGCGTCTAGAAGTAGCCGCTACTGCCCTTTCTTAATCTAGGAGACTAACATAAATGGCAATTTTTAAAAGTGACGGCTACCTAAAGAACATCCGGCTTCGTCCGGATAGTCAGGTGGAGCCTGCGGAAGCTACCTTTACTATCACCGTACCAGACGGTAAAGGCGTAGCAGATAATGACCTGTTTTACTTCTGTAAGGTAGGGGAGAACGTAGACATCCTATCCGTGGATCTTACTGTAGGTGTGCTGGATAGTAATGCCTCTGCGGCGGTGGCAGGCGCTATGGGCACTGTCCCTTCCACCACAGCTAAAACTAGTACAGCAGTGGAGGCAGTTACTGGGTATAACAGTATCTTTACCGCTACTGTACTAAACATCAACTCAGGCGTAGCTAAGAATATCCAGAGGTTTGCCGGAGGCGGTACTGGTGATATATTCAACATCAATCCGTTCCCCGTGAGTAGTGTGGTCTCAGATCTTGTGCTGGTACTTAGCGCGAGCCCCGGTACTGCTGTAACTTCGGGGGACAAGCATATCACTGCGCGGGTTAAGTATCAGTACGCATACCCGGCTCGTACAATCTCTGGTGTTAGCAATAGTGCGTATCCTCTGTCCGGCTCAATTACTTACAGCCAGCCGCAGACATACGACTACAACGGTAATGCGCCGTAACATAGCCCGCTAAATAGGTTATCAACAATCTGGAGGAGGGGGAGTTCCCCCTCCTCTTTGAGGAGGATAAATAATGGAACACAATCAAGAACAAGAATTTAACGAACTTAGCCTACGTCTAGAAGAGATGACTCTACAAGAGCTTCGCTCAACGGCTAAGAAAAATTATGGAATCCCTATTACAAGGGAACACTCAGCGGACGATATCCGCAATCTAATCAAGGAAGAGGCCAAGAAATTTGACTTCGCTCCTGCGGCTATTGGAGAGCTTAAACCGGGCTGGTCCCGGATTAAAGTTCATCCAACACAGTCTAGGGGCAAGGCCCCAATCTTCGTGTCAGTTAATGACAAGAAGTTTGGTATCCCGCAGAATGTGGAATGTGACGTACCAAACAAGGTGGTGGGTGTGCTACGGGCAGCTAGGGAACTGGTGCCTAATATGGATAACGACTTCCGCATTACGGGATTTGTTGATAACGAAAGTTATCCGTTCACGCTCATTGAATCTAAGCCTGGCCCTGACCCACGTCCGGGACTAGAAGTACAACGAGAAGCTAAGCTAAAGCCTAAGCGCGAGTTCGCGGAGAAGCATGGCTACTGGCCCAGTGATGCTGTTATGGCGCAACAGCGACAAGTAGCATTTATGAAGAGTATGTAAGGAGAGAGCATGGCAACCTACGTTTCACTTGTTAATAATGCTATTGATGAATCAGGAGCAGACCTAGCTCTGTACGCGGAGGACGGAAGCGACTTCACGACTAACACAGAGCCTATGCTTAACAGGTTCAAGACGTGGGTTGCTCGTGCTTGGAAGACAGTTCAACAGGTGGCGTTTGATTGGGAGTTTCTAAACAACCAGGCATTGGTCACTTTGCAGCCTGGCCTTATGTTCTACACAGAGACAGATATAGCCACTGCGGTGCCTCCAGCTACTATTGATATATTTGGTACAGACGATGCGCTGCTATATAATGACGTGGCTATTGGCACGTCGTACAAAGATCTTACCTTCACTCAGTATAGTGACGTAGTAGGTAGAGACTTTGGATATCTTGACCTAGATGCCAGCGGCAGCGCCCCTGCTAGTGAGTACTCATTTAAGGCAGGGGGGGATTATTTCCATCCTCTAGGAGTCATGTATGAATATACTGTAGGTGCTATGACCCCCGCCCCCACGTTTTTTGCGGACGGGATAGAAGTAGGAGATTTTGTGTACATTGGGATCAGCAGTTTAGCCACATACAATGGTGTAATGCTTCCTAAATATTTAGAGCCAGTCGCCGCTCAGATAACTTCAATGAACCCGAACACTAACAATGCTGCTAGAGGAACTTCTGGATTTACTTTTAGAAGTAACAGTGTAGACTTCCACGGAATCATGGCCGCTGGCTCTGCTGTAGGATATGTATACAAGAATACAAATACTTGGACGGGATTTACCATAGGGGAAGTATACAATGACGCAGGCACTCCGACAGGCTACAGTGCTCAGTTCGGCTCCTTACCCTCCCCAAGTATACCTACCATAACGTTTATACCTAATACTGCATACCTGCATAGCTGGAAGAGCTTTCTATTCTCCGAGGAGAGCTCTAGCAACGACTACGTGCATGAGGTGAGTGAGATTGATAACAACAGTTTCCACATCATAGACCACGAGGCAGATAGTCCGTCAACGACTAGACCTCTAACCTTCGTGCCGTGGCACATATTCTCCGTGCAATATGACAGCCTCACCACTCCCCCATCCACTCCTATCTACATCACAGAAGATAACACGGGTAGATGGCGGCTGTATCCACACCCCGATAGGCCAGTGACTCTCAAGTTCAGTTACTCACGGACTCCACAAAATCTGGTGGAGTGGGACGATGAGCCTAAGGGGCTTCCAGCGGATTTTACTGATTTGGTTATGTGGCTGGCTGTCAGGATGTACGGCGAGTTTGATGAGCAGCCTTCCGTAGCTAGGCGCGCAGAACGGTATTACAAAGACTTGCTACAACGTCTACAGATTAAGTATCGACCAAAATTCCACTTAAAGCCTAAGAGACTATACTAATGCCCTCAGAGAATCAATACCAAAAAGCTGTGCTCCCCTTACAGGGGGGCCTTGACTTTGTGGACGAGGCTCTAGATACAAACAGAGGCACTCTTTCTGAGTGCCTCAATTACGAGATAGTGGACAGACTGGGCTACTCTCGCATTAATGGGTACGAGATTTATGACGACAAGGGATATAACAGTTCCCTTGTATATACCAATTTAGTTGAAATATCCTTCAACGCAGGAATTATTACCGGGCTCATTGCGGGAGAAGCCCTGTATAACATGGATATAGGGGAGACATCCGCTGGGATAATTGGGAATGTAGTAAGTTCTGTGGTCTCCCAGCAGAAGTATTTAGTTGCTATAACTAACTACAAGGCATTTCTTGCCATGAAATTGTCATCCACTATATTAAAGGGCGCTGATAGCTCAGAATCTGCTACTGTAGTGGATATACTAATTTACTACAACACCACAGCTGCTACCTCCACGGCCAGCATGAACTCCTCTTTTTACTCTGACAATAGAGTAAGGATGGCCCCTAATAGTCTAGCAAGTACAGACAGAAATGGTCCTTTAACGGCCCTGCACTGGTACAAGGATGCTTTGTATGCTATATCGGATTATGTATCCTACAGCTTTACAGCTGGAAGTGTTCAGGTATTTCCAGGAGATACTCTAACTGATACATCAGCTAGCTCCACTACTAAGGTTAAAGCTGTAACTGTCACCTCTGGGGGATGGAGTACAGCAGACGCTGCTGGCACTATAACGGTTGGAAACTCTAGTAACGTGGCCGCTCCCTCGGGACAACAAACAGTAGTTAGGGGAGGAGTTGCCACTAATTGTCTATCTATAACTTCTTATGCTGGCAATGGTAGTACTTCTGGCCTATTCAAAGCTACTAGCACTGGCGCGTGGGAAGATGTTAACTTGGGATACTCCTTTGCCTTCACCGGGGGGCAAAGCAATGGTCCTCCAACTGTATTCTCTAGAGGACAGGGCAACTCAGTTAGTGTTCCCCTGAATTCTCTATCTATTCCCGGATTTGCTGTAGACTATGCTAGTGGTCCCTGGACAGCTAACGGAGGTCCAACAGATGAGCTAGATGCTCTATCTGCCCAAGACACTAAGTACATGAGTTTCTCCTCCAGCTTACAAACTCCTGCTACATATATGCAGGTTAAGAACTTTGCGTCTGCTACTGGCCTGCCCGCGGATAGTCAGGTCACTGGCGTAGAGCTAATCATATACGGAGCGGGCGTAAACGCTGTTAGCAGAAATCCTTACTGGCTAGCGCAGCCCATTGACGATTCGGGCCAGATAGGCACATCCAAGACTGGGAGCATGACTAATGTAACCTCCTATGTATCTTCTACTTCCGTAACTCTAGGAGGTCAGTACGATACTTGGGGGCTGTCTGATATCAGAACCAATCTAGCAAATGGCTTTGGATTTAACATCGCGCCAAGACAGCTAGGCAGTAGTGGGTCCACCAATTTTATTCTGGACAAAGTAGAACTCAGGATCTATTACACGCAATCAGTGTCCAGTTATTATTTCTGGAATGGCACGGATGACGTGCAAGCATCTATTACAGGCTACTACGTAGCCAGTGGAGATTGGACAACTAACGATGCCAGAGGCTTCATGCAAGTAGCTGACATTGTTCCAGTGGGCAGTGCTACTAGACAATATATAACAGGCACGGATCAGATACGCACAGCGGCTGGTGGTGGCGGTGCTCTTATAGCTACTGTAGAAGAGGATGCATCCTACAACTATCTACCTACGTATGCAGATTTACAAGCTAACGAGAGTAGATATCAACTAATTACGTCCAACTTCTATGGTAATGAAGAATGGGAATCCATTTATGGAGTTAGTGGGGCTGGTCAGGCCTTCGTGTATGATGGGTTTTATTTTAGAACCATATACACGGGACTGGCTCCTTCGGAAGATAAGCCTAGACATATAGCATACCATCAATCAGCACTCGCATTGGGATATAGGGCAGGTAATGTGACCCTATCCGTTAATGGAGATCCTGAAAACTACTCGGGAATACTGGGAGCTGTTAGTATTGACTTAGGTGATAGTGTTACTGGTCTGGTTAGAATGAGCGGCACAGCCCTAGGAGTGTTCTGCCGAGGCAGTGTTAATACGATCACAGGCACCAATATTGATAACTACTCTGTGACTACTGTCATGTCAACAGAGGGGGCTATTGAGTACTCCGTGCTAGATATAGGACAGCCACTATACTGTTCTAACAACGGCATAAGTTTAGTGTCTCAGACGGCGGCTTATGGTGGATTTGCGGGGATCAGACTTAGTGAGGCTATAACTCCGTGGATACTACCTAGAATACAGAGAACACGTAACCCACTACCAGTAACCGGTGAATCGTTTTCGAGCACAAAAAGTAACAGGCTATCGGGTGGAGTTGGGTTTATGTTCGCCCTGCCAGTAAGAAGTAAGAATCAGATTAGATACTTCTTTGAGGACGGTATGTGCTTGACTATGACACTAGTGGGGGCACAGCGTAGCCCAGCGTTTACTTTACAGCAATATGATAAAACTACTGTAGCAGATACATTAGCTTCGTCTAGCGTGTACGGTAAGTTTATTCCGTTAGCCGGAAGCTCCGCTATTGACAAGTATGGTAGGGAGCGTATTCATATGTCTCACTACAGTCCTAAGGAAGATGCTGCTGCTGCACAAAATGTTTACTATGCCTATGAGTTTGACAGAAGCTGGAGTTTTATGGGTCATCCAATTAAGCATAGTATAAGATTGAACGAAAACTTTTTGGGAGATGCATTTGAGGTAGACAAGCTCATGAAGATTGCCTGTCATGGGCTGTCTCATGGGTATGCTCCCCTCAAGGTTAGTGTAGGGTACGATTATGGAGAACCGGGTGCTGCTACTAGACAGGCGGTTGATATCAGTCTGCCCCGCACACCTACTACCTATATATCACAAGATCCTGCATCAACCATGAATGTAGCAGACGTGGGATCAAGAGGGAGAAGCTTTAATATAAAGCTGTTCTACCCCCCGACGGGGGCAGGAGTGGTGAGTCCTCCACACAGTTTACAAACCCTGCTACTTCAATATTCCCCAGCTAAAGGAGATGTTTGATGCCATCTATATATAATACAGCGGCGGGTAGGCCTGCTATGATGCCGCCCTCTCCTCCCCCACAAGGAGGAACGGGCGGCTACAGTAGTACCTCTACTGGCACTACTACAACGGGAAGAGGGCTTTACGGTAATCTTCCCACTGGTATATTCAATGCAGGAGGTACCTCAGGCAACAATGCCTATGTACGTAATGTGCAGGGAAATGAGCTGACTTCCCAGCAACTTAATGGACTAATAGGGCAGGATAGTGAGTACATGAGGCTAGCCCGACAATCTGGCATGGACATGGCTTCCGCTAGAGGACTAGGCAATAGTAGCATAGCTGCCGGTAATTCCCAGAGGGCCGCTATACAAAGTGCTCTGCCCATAGCTCAGGCGGATGCTGGGGCATACATGACTGCCGCGGGGCAAAACCAAGACGCGCTTAATCAGAATATGCTAACTAGTATGAACAATCAAACTGCTCTAGGTCAGGCCCGTATTGGTGCGAACGCTCAGATGTATGGAGACGATCTTCAGCTAATGAACCAACGAGAAGGCAGGGCATTCTCTGGAGAACAGCAGGGCCTAGATAGAGCCTTCCGTGACTATTTGCAGCAGCTAGGACATTCTCAGAATGTAGACATGGCAAACTTAGGGTATCAGCATACTCTTGGATCGGGCTTGTTTGGGCTAGGAGCCGACATGATGAGACAACAGCAAGGCTTCTATAACAATGCTGGTATGTATGCTATGAACAATCCAGCTATCATGTCCAATCCAGAAGCTTTTGGTAATTACATGAACTTCATTAGTAGTCCGTTCAGTGGCTACATAGACAATATATTTGCCAACTTATTCGGAGGTCCCTAATGGCTTACAATTGGCTTACCGGGCAATACGATAATGTGGCAGGAGACTGGAACGCCTATAATACTTATGCAGGAGGAGGCAGCTACCAGCAGGAATATGGGCCAGCTACGTCCTCTTCCTCTAATCCCAGCTTTTGGGAAAGTGCTGGCAGCGGTCTAGGGGGATACAACACTACGGCAGACAGCTCTACGGGCGGAGCTTTACAGGGAGCCTTTGATGGGTATAACTCAGGAGGCTGGGTGGGGGCTATCGTAGGGGGAATCTCCGGATACTACGGCGGCAAGGAAAATGAGGAGCAGGCCAAAGAAAATAGCCCCATGGAACAACTCAGATTTAAGGAAGAGATTAGGCAGAAGATGATGAAAGAGCAGGCAGATGCTCTGGCTAAATACACCGGAGATATAGCACCTCCCAAAACATTCAACTACACCAACTCTATATTTGGAGGGAAGAACACGGGGCTATTCGGAGTGCAAGCTCCTACTCAGCCTGTGGTAAATCCTCTCGCTAATAGTTACGGACTGCTCAGGGGGTAATGATGCAAGACATGTCTATGCAACAAGAGGCAGCTCCCGAACAGAACTCGGACGCTCTAGATATTCAGGTGGCTGGCAGTCTAGTGGTTGCAGGTCTAATCTCTGATGAAGGTCTTAGGGCTCTTATGCAAGTACTGAAAGGGGCGCAAGATCCTGCTATGGCTATAGGCAACGCAGTTTTTATGGCCATCAGTAAGGTGAGGGAAAAGCTAGACCAGAATGGTATGTCGGTTAATGACAAGCTGTGGATGGCTAAGGGAGGAATCCTCGACCGCGTGCTGTTTGAGGTGGTGGGAGTAGTGAAGGCTGTACTAGGATTTGAGGCGGCTGGTAGTTCTCAGTTTGCGCGAGCAGTTAAGCAGGCAGTAGTGTCTCTTATGCAGCAAGAGAGTGCACAGGCGGGAGCAGTAGATGCCCCGCAAGCACGCCAGCCTGTACAATCGCCACTAATGGGAGCAATGTAATGGCAGGCCTGATGGATGCATTAAATGATTTTGGTAAGGGACTAGCTTATAATTCTACAGAGGCTAAGGAAGATAGGGCTTTTCAGAGAGCCCTTAGCCAATACGAGAAGAAGCAGCAACTAGCTAATAGTATGGCCCTAGATCTAGAGCGCCGTAAGATGGAGATGGCTCAGGAATTTCCAGAGGTCGGTAAATTGTTCAACACTAACTTGGGTACGGTGCTACTGTTGCAGAGAGATGGGAGCGTCAAGGAAGTGTTCCGAGACGAGGACGCTAGAACTGCTATACTGAACAATAAGATGGCTCCTATGGTGAGAGCAGAAGCTGCTGCTGCGGAAGTTCCTAGCAAGATTGCTAAGAACATGGGAGCAGCCAATAGGAGTAATGCGTCTGCATCGGAGTCCCCTAGCAGAATTGCTCTGAATAACACTAGAGCGGCTTCTGAAGGAAAATCTCCTGAGGCTAAGTCCATTAGCATGTCTGACTGGTCGACTGCCATTAAAGAGGCTAAAGCAAGGAATAGCACTACTGACTTGTTTGGCAAGCAGGACATGAGTAAGTGGGATGCTATGTCAAACGAAGAAAAGAACGCAGCGGCTATGAAGATTATACAAGATAGAAATAGAGCCAACGAAGAATTGGCTAGGGGAGCTGTAGGAGCACAAGCCCCACAGGACAAGCCAGTTAATAGATACTTACAGCCAGAGGAATAATATGGACCAGCAGCTAGCAGAATGGCAGCGTCAAGCTCAGGAGGCTATACAACAGCAGCCTGAGAAGAAAGACGCCATTATGGCCATGTACAATGATGACATTCGCAAGTACTTAGAAGATCAGAAGCGGATGGCGCAAAAGGCTATAGACGAGCAAGGTAAGCCAGATTATGTCATATCGCAGTTTAAGCAGATGCTCGAAGATAACAAAGATGTCTTCAGTTTTAACAAGGACCTAGACTACTCAAAGATGTTCGATGTACGTCCTATGCAATTTAGGGACACGCGCAGCGGTGTATCATCTACGGCTGATTTGCCTTACGAGCAGGGTAAGTTTGAGGGAGAGACTCCCGAGGAATACTATGATAGGCTAGAGCTCCAAAGTGGTGGAGGCACAGGACCTTTCTCTCCCTTCCGCCTGGAAGAGGAGGAGAAGGCTGCTGCTGCTCAAGAAGAGGCTAGACGTAAAGCTAGAGAGGCTTTGTCATTCACCGGCAAGCTAGCCGCAGATGCCGAGGGTTTTGGAAAGAGCCTACTGTCTGGAGGATTTAGGGCAGGAAGCGCGGCAGCAGGTATTGCTGGCGGAGTTACCGAGGCTCTTGGGTCCACTATGAATCCTGTAGGTAGCGCCCTTGGCTACAACCCCCTACAAGAGGGGGCAGACTTTCTATTCAAGAAGTCTCAGGAGGGCAAGCAAGCATCTCAGATGCTACAAGAATCCATACCTATGGAGGCGTCCAATACTAGCCGAGTGCTAGGTCAGATAGTTCCACAAATGGCTGGTGGATTTGTTGTAGAGCCCTTCGCGCTAGGATCAGATGTATCGGACTCCGGAGGCAGCCTCACTGAGGCTCAGCTTATGTCAGCTAAGCAAGGAGCTATTAACGTAGCTGGCCTAGCTTCCGGTATGCTGGGAAGTCAGGCTAGAGGTATCCTACCACTCCTCTCACGAGGAGCTGCTCAAGTACCAACTAATATAGCCCTAGGAGCGGTGGACCGTAAGCTCTCTGGGCAGGAATACACTGACGAAGACCTAGCAATGGATGCTGCGTTAGGTGCTTTTCAAAGTATCTTCCGTAATGCTGAGGCTCCTAGAGTACCGGATGTGCTGGAAGACGGCCCGCCAGCAAGAGCTGGAGAAATTGATTTCTCTGGCGATAAGGGGCGTGTAGGAGAGTCTGCGGAATTTAGTGTACCAATACAAGCCATAGACAGAAATAAGGGCATGGCTCCCGTAGATCTTACTGAACAGGCGCTCAAGAAGTACCCTTCAACTGTGGATGCAAAAGAGCCCCCAGTTTTCGGGGAGATCGTCCCCACCAAGACTGTTATAGAGGACACTGGGACAGCTTCTGCCAGAGAGGTAGATAGAATTTCTCTGATGGAAAGAGCGGCTAATGCTTTACCTAGTACGGAAGCTAAGGCCCTGGCCAAAGAGAATATAGCTAATAGCAAAGAGGCTCGCACTCTCCAAAAAGAACTAGACCAGCTTCCCACAGAACAAGAGCTTTACAGTAAGCTATCTGGGGAATACTTTGTAGAAGATGTTAGAGTGCATGGGCCGGAGGGAGCTAACGATCCGAGACTGACCAAGCTGCGTAATGATAGCGCCTTAGAGGAAGCTAAGAGACAGAGAGAAAATCTCCGTAAGCCTATAGCTGACGAACTTGCCGACGTGTCTGATAGGCTCCAGAGAACCGAACAATTATCGGCTAGGGCAGCCGACGGTCAGGCAGCTCTGGACCAACTGAGGAGAGTAGAAAGGCAGGAGCAGGCAGGGCGAGTTCCATCATTACCCAATCGTATTCCTCCAAAATCTATTCCAGAAGCTTCCTTCCCCTCGCAGGGGGAGGGCGTTTCCGTGGCTGTCTCTAGGCCCGTGCCCGTAGGTGTGCACACCCAAGTGCCCCCCAAGCCGTGGTCAGCTAAGTTTAGCTACACTATTGACAATAATGGAACTCTTACGCAAGCTGCTTCTGGTAAGTCTAGGGGAAGAGGAAAAGCCACTAAGATTACTAGAGAGCCGGGCACACCTGCGCCCCAATCTATAGCACAACTGGAACAAAGGTTGGCCGCCAACAATCAGCCTCCACTTCTTTCTTCCTTGGGGGAAGGTAAGGAGGTGCATGTTGTGGGAGCTCCCAGACATCTCCTCGATAAGCTGGATAAGGGTACCCTTACAGTAGATGATGTGCTCACTGAGGGACAGAAGGCTGTAGATGCAGACCCTAGAGGCAAGAAGGAAGGTGCCCATCTTATAAAGTACCTGAGCCGTCTAGCGGATTCTATAGGTGGTAGAGGCGTTAAGTTTGCTGTATTGGACAATAATAATCCTAAGCATCTAGAGGCTCTACAGGCGTCCGAAGATATTAAGAATGGGAGATTCTCCGCATTCTATCATCCACAAACTAATACAATATATCTAAAGCCCTCCACCAGAGGTTTCAATACTATGGTGCACGAGGCTACTCATGGTATCGTGAGTAAGCTGCTAGACATGGGCAAGAATGGAGAACTGAAGCCTGCTGCGCAGGAAGCGTACAACAATCTAAACACCATGTTTGGGGCTATAAAGCCGGAGCTGGAGAGCAGACTAGCCGGGCTACCCGAAGGCTCTGATCTCAGAGAGGCTAAGGGCTATGGTCTCACAAACGTACACGAGATGTACTCAGAGTTCTTTGCTTCTAAGGTGTTCCGAGACTTCCTGAAGGAATTTAAGATAGAAAAAACGTGGGTGGATTCACTGCCAGAGAATATTCGTGGGGTGTTTGTTCACGCTAAAAATATGTACGAGGTGCTAAAAAAGGGTCTCTCTAGATTCTTGGCTAGCACAGGCATTCGTTCGCATCTAGACCTCGGGGCAGGAGCTAAGGCTGAGAATGCCTATGATTATTTGCTGAGTAGCATGGAAGAGCTGCACAACTCTCTAGAGGCGGGGCAGAGTAGGATGTTGCGGGAGCTATCTGAACGTAACACAGATAAAGCTGCTCCTGATCTTAGCTTCTTAGGAGAGCAAGTAGAGACAAGGGCTGGGGCGTATCCTTCTAGGGAAGATGGCACCACTACGCCTGCACAAGAAAATCTACGTCCGCAACGTAGCAGACTAACAGCATCTCTTAAGTCTGGTATCGCTGGCAGAGGCCTAGAGCCCATACTAACCAATGCCAGAGAGACTCTCTCGGGAGACAAGCAGGAAGCTAGGCTGCGCCAAGTCACACTAGTCAATAAATCTATTGGCGCACTAGAAGGTATGGGAGAAGCTACAAAGTCACGAGTGTTTGAGCTACTAGGAGAGCTAGAATCAGACAGTGCCTCTCCTAAATCTAGGGAGCAATTTGCAGAGCTAAAGACTTTGAGCCCAGAGATTGCTGCTACAGCCAAGGAGCTGCTAAACGATAGATTTACTAACTCTGGGGTATTGAGCAATCTACTATTAGAGAGCATGAAGAAGTCTGGTAAGTTCGATCAGAAGACAGCTAACATAGCTTTGAAGATTATGGAGAATAGTAATAGCTGGAAGCCCTCTGTGTATGACAGTAAGGAAGCTACGCTACGTAGGCGCAAGTCTGCACTTAGGGCCGAGAAGAAGCTGAAAGAAAAGAAGCTTCTGTCTGACGAGGAAAAGGATGATTTAGCTAAATGGCAGAATCTAAATGCGTGGATAAGGAACACTACGTACGGCAATGCAGAACAGTTAAAGAAGCTATCTACCGATGATTTACGTGCTATCTATGAGGCCAACATCAAAGACGCTCCATCTCTGAAAGGATTGGATAAGGATGCCCAGCGAGATTTAATGATTGGGTATATCTCAGATTACAACTCCAAGATTGTGGATATTGACCAAGCTGTGCGTAACTTGGCCGATAGTATTGCCGGGTTTGGCGGAAGTAGAGATCCTCTAATTAAGTACTTCAATGGTCTTAAGTATGATAGTGGGGTACTGGCCACCAAAGAACAAGTGCCAAAAGTTATTAGGGAATTTTGGGGAGAAATCACCAACCCACTACTACGCCTAATAGAAGGGCACACTAAGCAGTTGCTACAAATATCTCAAGTGAAGGCACTAAACAGTCTGAGAGAATCTGGGCTAGGCACTCTGTTTACAGACAGAGTAGACACCCATATGAATACCCGTATGCAGGGAAGTAATTATGGTGCCTTAGAAGGCTTGTACACTACTCCAGAAATTCACCAAGCTATGGGTGATATTATGGACTTTGGGCGACAAGCTACGGGGGTGATGGACAGCCTACTCTCTGGGCGGGATTTAACCAATACATCATTGGCGGGCATGGAGAAGGTGCTGTGGGCGTGGGTGAACGCCACACGCGCGGTTAAAACCTCTACCACTGTCCTAAATGCTGGTGCATGGTGGAGGAATCTAGAGGGCAGTGCGTTGCAGGTGGTTAGTAACGGCAACATAAATCCAGCTTCGTATGCCAAAGGCATGGAGGCTATGACAGGGCTTGTAGGCATCACGCAGAAATCTAGTGTTAATCCTCTTTCAGCTAAGATGATTAAGCTGGGGCTGGGTGAGGCCTCGCAAATTGCCGACACCTATAGTGCTAAAAACACCAGAGCTCTTGACGTACTAAAAACTATATTAGATGAGCACCCAGAGGCCTCTCCAGGAAAGGTGCGCAAGCTGCTGGATGCGGGCGGGCACACCAAGGATGTGGTGAAAGAGCTATATGGAGCTCTAGACCTGTGGACTAAGTTTGCTAATTTCTTCAATGACCTAGAGCAGGTGAGAGAATTTAACAAGCGCAATGACATAGAGATGTCTGAGCAGCAGCTAGAGAGATACGTAGCGGATAGGACTAAGCAGACCAACATCACCTACTCAAGAAGCCCTAAGGTTTTGAAGGTACTGGAATCTCTGGGAAACACCCAGTTCGCCAACTATTATTATGAGGTGTTCCGTACTTCGCTTAATAATATAGGGCTAGGTATTCAGGACACGCTTAAGGGAATTAAGTATGGTGATGCAGCCTACACTGCTCACGGACTAAAGAGATTGGTGGGTACAGCTACAGCCATTACTGCGGGCACAGCTATATACACAGCTATTACCAAAGCAACTATGGCGGCTCTAGGGCTTGCGGCCACGGAGGAGGCGGATAAGAAGGAGATAGAGGAGTATCGGAAGGAGAGCGGGTTTCAAGATCCTACTACGTCATTAGAGTTTAAGGACCCCAGCACTGGGGGAATATTCTCTTTTGACGCAGCATCTATCAATCCATATGATCCTATGGCTAAGGTGGTGTTGCCTGCGCTTAGGGCTATAGCCGACCCAGCAAATGCGGATGAGTATGGAGCAGAGATTGCTAAGAACATGGGCAATCTAATTAACCGTACCCCTCTAATTGGTGGGGTGACTAAGGCACTTAGTGGCAAGAGTCCTTCGCTAAAGAACACCTCTCCGGCTGCGTATGATGCTCTCGTGAATATGGGGGTTAATGGGCTAGGGATATCTGTGGACACTATGGACAGGGTTATAAATGCTACCAATGCCTTAATGCCTAAGCAGATAAAGGAAGTTGCTAGGGCCGTTAGCACGGAAGGCAGTTTGTCTACAAAACTAGCCATAGGTTCTGGAGCAGGTGTATATGAGGTTAGTCCCGAAAAGGATGTAACTAACTTCCTAGGGCCAGCGTTCCAGGCGCAGCTTAGAGAGGCCAAGGAAGACTACAAGGATCTTATGACTAGCAGAATCCCTGTCACAAAGGGGGCTCTCGACAAAAGATTTTTGCAGGCTATTAAGGACATAGCCAAGCCATATGCCTCTTTGGACAAGGCTGTAAAAGCTCAGGTTGCGTTGGGCAGAAGTAAGGAAGATATCATTCGGGCAATGATGGGAAAGAACATAGAGAAGAGTGTGGCCCAGATGTTGTACGAGGGCAAAGCTACTCCAGCCCTAATTGTGTACGATAATATGCTGGACACCGCCAAGGCCGAGATTAAACAATTGGATAATCGCCCTAAAGAACGGCAGGCTGCTGAGGATAGGTGGCAAAAGAAACTATCCGCTATAGAGGAAATAGCCACCAAGTACTCTAAATATTCATTTGAGGAGATAGAAGAGCTATGATGGGGGTTCCTCAGTCGATGCTTTATAATGCAAGGGGGCAGAGTACTGCCCCCTCAGATGGTAATGGCACTAGAAACAGGAGTGCCGAACAACAACATTCATACAACAGTGGGAATCCTATGAACTATCTACAATTTTTGAATGGGCAAGACCCAAGTTTGAGTCGGTATGTACCTGCTACTCTATCTACCTCTTCACCAACTAACCCTCAGTGGAACGCCTATCAGGGAGGGTATGCGTATAATCTCCCTACAGCATTCGGAGGATTTGGCGGATTCAGTCAGTTTAGCAGGCTGCCAGAGCCGCCGGAACAGATGCCTCCCACTATGGGCAGGCCTACTATTAGTGCCAATCCATTCTATGGAAAGCCGCGTGGCTTTCCTGAGGTAGCACCGTCTAAGCCCGCAGTACTAGGAAATTCTGGTAATGCTATGCCTATAAATGATGTATATAGATCCTTACTACGGTCATCTGCCACGGATCTTCCTTACAGGTCAGGCGGAGGAGTCGCAGCTCCTTATGTAGAAGGTATGTGAAATGTCCTCTAATGATGCTCTAGCAGAAAGAATAGCTAGAATGGAACAGCGCCTTGACCATATAGACTTAGCGGAGGCTAAGCATCTATACTACCAACAGGAAATGAGCAGCAAGATAGATGACCTCACTCTTGAGATAGGCAAGTATAAGGGGTTTATCGGAGGAGTGCTATTCATAGTTAGCTGCCTATGGGCATTTGTCAAGATGGGAATTCCATACATACTTAAGCTTACAGGAAAGCAGTAATGTCACTAAATAGTTGTCCTCCCTCTTTCAAGATAGTTAAGCTGGGCAATCCGGACGCCGAGAGGGATTCCATAAATGCAGCACTGCAAGCAATTGTCAGATGCATGGCTAGCAGCTCTCTGCCTTCCCAGGCGGGCCATGCGGGGCAGTACCTAACTACAGACGGCACTAACGTCTCGTGGGCAGCTATAGCTGCGGGGCAGGCAGGAATACAATATAAAGACGAGGGAACTAATTTAGGTACTTCGGGCACTGTGGATGAGGTGGACTTTACAGGCGCAGGAGTTAGTGCCTCCCGCGCGGGCAATAAGATTACAGTTAATGTGGCGGGGGGAGGCACGTCCGGCCACTCCCCTGGCTGTGTATTCAGCAATGTGCTGGCGGCAACAACCGTGACATCGGAGATTCAGATTCCCTACGGTGGCACCATCGAAGGATGGACGATTGTGGGGGATGTTGCTGGGAGTGTTTCCATTGCCGTGTCACGCGCTACTTACGCCAACTACGACACGATGACCAGCCTGTTCACGGCTACATGCACCACAAGCAAGAAGGCTCAGGCTACGGGGCTTTCCCATAGCCTGACAGCCGGGGACATCCTGCGATTCACGGCAAGCGGCTTCAGCTTGTTCAACAGGGTTTCAATCACATTGGAGGTGAACTGATGGCTACTACAAGAGTTTACTATTCGACCGATTCGGGCGCTCCCACGCTCACGGGGCAGGCTGGTTCGCTTCTCAATCTGCTAGATAAGTGTCTTGTGGGCACGGCTGGTGTTGCCTACGGATCAAAGGCAGCCGCTGGATGGACAAAGCCGTACACAGGAATTAATAAGGCTGCATTCCAGAACTCTGTAGCAGAGGGAGGTACGGGGGTCTATGTACGAGTCGACGACTCGGCTGCGCAAACAGCCCTCATAAGAGCGTATGCAATCATGTCTAACGTGGACACAGGAACCGCTCCTTGCCCACTAACTACAGGTACTTATGCCTCTGGTGGCCTGCTGCCAAAGAGCAATACGGCTGACTCCACCCAGAGAGCATGGGCGTTGTTCGCCGACGAACTCACTTGGTATTTGTGGTGGCATCGTGGAGGCACTCGAATGTGGCAGTTCGCAGGAGGTGGGGATTTTGATTCATTTATCCCGTCTGATCCCAATAGATATTTTCTGATCTTCATCAACTCTAGTTGGTCAACAAACAATGGTAGCTCTTACGCCGCGTCCATGAGTTCTGCGTATTCCGGAGTAGCCAATCTGGGGTTGCTTATTGCAGACTCCTACACCCCATCAGGAACTCCACAAGACTTTTCTCCACTGTACCTAAAAACATCTGATACTGAGATAGGAGGATCAAGTGTAGTTATGGCATCTCCCTCCCCAGGTACTGGGCTAAATATGTATATGCCATACTTCGTCGGTGCACAGGGTATTATTCGCGGCAGACTTCGGGGATTGCGATGTCCGCTTAACAATATGATGTCGATTGTTGCTCCTGATGCTACAGGAGCATTGGTTGCGGATGTGGGGGTGACGGGGGAGCCGCCTGGCTCGTCTTTCATGCTGATGCCTATCAATAGTGGGACCGGAAATAATACTGGTACAACCGGGTGCCTCGCTATAGAAACTGCGGTGGACTGGTAATGGCCTCACTCTCTTTGTTTGGTAATGCGGCTTACACTATCAATGACGCGTGCGGGGCTGGCTATCTTGAAGGCGTCGTAAAGGCGCAGGGCAGCCCGGCAAGACGTTGGGTGTATGTATATCAACGAAGCCGCGCCAGAATCGTAGCGTCTGTTTTTTCGGAATCTGACGGAACCTTTAGAGTTGACGCATTGGACCCCAACAGAGAGTTTGATGTGTTTGCCAAAGACCTTACCGGAAACTTCAAGGACGTTGGGGAAAACTCCGTCCACCCGTGGCCCTATTCGGGCAGTCCTCCATCGTGGCCACATGGTACATATGTACCTCCGGATGGCAATGATATAGAACTTAATCTGGATGACTATACCCCAACGAGGTTGATTTCTACCGGACACGCGTTCGCATGACCATCACGCACCCGTTTACCGATGATCGGGCATACGCACATGCGTTTACATAGGGGACTGTATGAAAATACTTAAATACCTAGCTTCTTATAAGAAATACATATACGCAGCGTTAGCTGCGGCAGTTGTAACAGGATGGCTAGTCGATAGGCATATGCAATATGAAGAGGGCAAGAGCGATTGCCTACTAGCACAGGCTACTGCGCAAGCTTCCTATGAAGGGAAAAGAGCTGATAGGCTAACTAAGGAGGGTAAGGAGGCTCTTAATGCAGAGCAGGCTGTGTCCTCTAAGATACAGAAACTAAGAGAACATAAGGAGGATACACCAGATGAGAGCACTAATACTGCTTGCGTCTTTACTGATGACGGGGTGCGGGACATCAACGAGTCCATTCATAAAGCAAACAACCCGTGACCCTTTGTGGTGCCCTCCTAGTGCATTAGCTGAATGTGATGCTATAAAAGAAGTGAAGGAGGGAGATAGTGTGCTAGAGTATGCACACAGTCTAACCCTAGACTACGGAATATGCAGATATAAGCATAAGGTATTGGTAGATTGCATAAAGAAATACGAAGAGCAGAAATGAAAAAAGCCCCCTTAATTGGGGGCTTTCTTTTTATGGTGATAGTGATTGTATCCAGGTAGCTTCTTCTAGGGTCATATCTCTATCTCGACAGGAGGATTAACTTTTTTGTACCTAGCGTCACAATGGGAAACATTGTAGAACGCGGTGTCTCCCACAACCTCACTTCCATATCCCTCATGTATATGCCCAAATATCCATATTTTAGGCTTCTTTCTCCTCAGGCTCCACCAGCTTTTCGCGGCCTTGCTTCCCACGCTGCCCTCTTGAGGTACTTTATCTAGTATACCATAGGGGGGGCCATGGGACACTACTATATCTGGCCCATCTGACCAAGACCACCACCCATATAAGTAGTCCATTATTTTTTTCTCGGTCTTACTGTAGGACCACTGAGGCAAATTGGTTACGTACGGAAGGCAAAACATACTGTGCCCACTAGGAAGATACACCACAGGAGAAGAGGGAAGTACTAGGTTTACTCCCCGATCCTCAAGCTCCTTTTGAGACAAAGACTCAAATCTCTCTATACGTCTATCATGATTTCCAGGTATTAGATACTTGACCGGAGCCCTTACCTGCTCCAAGCAGTCACTCACCCCCGTCCATTCTTTCTCCTCGCCTGACATCATCAAGTCTCCCGCATGTATAAACACATCACATGTGGGCCATTTGCTACTATCGAACTGGAAGTGAGTATCTGACGTAGCTAGTATTTTAGTAATCGTCATACTCCTGCTCGCTTCCTAAACCTCCTCCTGTGTCCCTCAGAGTACGTTCTAGAAAAGAGATCGTGTGTTGAATGTTTTCAAGTACCCATTCATTTACTAGGGTGGCCCCTCCCTTCATATTAAGTTCCACTAGATATTCTACAGCATCGTCTAGCATCTTAATGTTTACCTCGAACTCCTTGTTGTTCATTCGTTCTCCTCTGCCGCAAGATCTCTTTTGCCAAATTCTTCTTCTATACTCTTCTTTAGTCGCGGCAGGAGGGGAGCAGGAATAGTGCGTCCTGCCCACAACTTAGCCTTTTCCCACCCATCACTGGCACCCTTATCCGTATATATGGATGCCCATCTCTTAAACCATTTGTCATGTATTTCCATATATCTTCCTCACATAGGAGCTAGTAGAGAGGCGCGCTCTTCTTTTCCAACATCACTAATTCTAGACCTACTCCACGACCCACAATCTTTACATCTATATCTTTGATATCTACCAACTCCCGTTACATGGAAGCCTCTTTTCTGTAGATGTGCCCCTCCGCAGGTAGTACATTGTATATCAGTGGAGTAATTATATAAGGACTCATTGGGGTGCCCAGAAATCCAAGGCTTAATCTTATTGTATAGTTCCCCCAGAGTAATGATATCTCCTATGTTATATTCCTTCATGTCTCGCCAAGCGGCCCTGTCCCCATCTCTACACTTTACCCATAGAGGGAACCCTTCGTGTGCTATTTTCTGAGTAATACCTAACTGAGAGGCTACATATTCAAGCTTGTTACTCGGAAATCTAAATTGCTTTTTAACTGTTTCTAACAGATCTAGATGACGGTACGGAGCGGGAGGGGGTAGCCCCGCCTTAACAAACTCAAGATTGAGTAGAGGCAAATCAAATTTCTTGCCATTATAGGTAAGGATAGCATCTGCCTTGTCTAGAAGAGAATGTATCTTAGTCAGGAAATCTTTATTGCCCTGCCTGTTCCACATCACCTTGTCTTCCCCTACCCATTGAGCGGCCCAACAGATAACAGAGCCATGCTCAAGTATCTGGTTGAGTCCTACATTCACTCCCCACAAACTCCAGTGCCCCGACACCATGAATGTTGTCTCGATATCTAGAGTTAGGATTTTGATAGCGCGTCCTCCATGGCCAGCATAGCATCAAATAGATCGTTACTAACCTCTTCTTTGATGTCTCCGCAATGGGCCAAATCCTCCAACTCTGGGAGTGCGTACTTAATGGCGCGCAAGATTTCCTGCGCAGTGGACTTCTTCATACTAACTAATGTCATGTCGTCTCTTCTCCTTACACCAGAAATATACAAATACTACAGCTAAGCAAACTGCTATCACAGATCAGAGGAAAGAACTCTGCCCCTCTGGTGTATCCTATCATCTAGAGATGGGTGAGTTTTTGTTAGCTCTGCTAGGAATAGAGCGTTAGCAAGTACGTGGTCTACATGAGGGCAACCACTCTCTGAGTCATTATCTTCTCCTGCCATATACGCCGATAGATGACGCATCAAGCTGTCCACCACGCTAGTGTGAGGAAGCCCTTTGCTCCAATTGGTGCGGCTATACTTCCTCTCCCCCTGCATCAATACACGAGTAAGACCTTCTAGGGCCTTAGGGGCATCTAGTACTAAACTAAGCTTAGATTTTCCCTCATTATGTCTATCTGCAATACTCTTCTGTCTCGCCGACTCGTAAGGAAGCATAGTTGGATATTTGGGCATATGTGCGAATATCATTTCATTAGCTCCTTCATACTGATGGGCCACAGCTCTACTAACACGTCATTAATCATCTGCGCCACTTCTCTCACCTCTTGCTGTGCATGGCTGTCTAGTCTAAGCTTAAGGAAGTGTGCCCAGTTTCTTAGACTGCCCGTCATGTAGAAGGTAGTCATAAGGCTTTGTGGAAGTAGCATACGTGCCTGTTCCGGTGCCATCCCTTTCTCTACAAGATACCTGTACCACCAGATAAGTTCGTGCATATCATCCCATAAAGACTCTTTCCAGGGGGCGTAATCATGCTCATCTACAGGTAAATCAAATTCCTCGTCACTACTCCCCTGCTTAACATTAGCAGCAGCCTTACGCCACTTGTCTGGCCAATAAAACTCTAGGTCGTCCTTCACGTAACGTCTAGATACCTCATTGTAGGCGAAGGCTCGATGCCTCTGGATCTGCCTAGCTACGAAGATTGGCACCTTTAAACGGAAGCTAGCTACTTGGTGCTCGAAGCAGGAGGTGTGACCATTAGAAGCTAAATAGGAAATTAGCTTGGCGTCTTTGTCCTTTAATTTTAGGATAGGATACTCATGGTATACTCTGCTATCAGCATCTACTTCAGTGACAATATTCTCTATCTCCCAGTCACTTGCCTTGTTCATAGAGACTCTAGCGGCATTAACAGGAGTCAGGTCTGTGCCCATGTGGTCTAGGAGTTCTACAGACATATTACACATTAGCGGTTGTCCCCGTTCCCCATAATCTTACCTCTAGCCTGCCTATCGGCCAGCTTGAATATGTTCTCTTGCATAAGCTCTTCTAGTGTCCAATTGTATCGGTTGCAGAACTGACTGATAAACCACAAGCAGTCACCTAGTTCCTTCCTCAGGTCCTCTAGAGTAAGCTCCTTGTCCCCTCTATAATACTTAGCTATCTTATCTGCCACCTCTCCCGCCTCCGCTGCTAGTCCTAGGGACAGATAAGGCAATTCATTATCTTTGGGGTAAACAGCAAATACACTAGTCTTTCTTTGGTACTCAGCCGGTGTCATCGTTTAGTATCCTCCTTGGTTTTTTTATCGTGGCAGGGCTTACATAACACCTGCAAATTATCCTGTTCGCAGAACAGCGTGGACACGAACCTAGCTAGATCTTCTTCCCTTCTCAGACTCCCTGCGGGGACTATATGATCTACACTGACTTCTTTAGCTGGCTTCCATTTCCTGCACTTAGCACACTTATACTGCCACTTAAGTTTAGGATTGGACTTGTCCTTGCTGGCTCTTCTAGCATCATTCATGCACTGATAGATAGGTGCCCATCTCCTGCTCTTCTGTCTAAGAGCAGAGCGGATAAAACTCCAGAATTCAGCCTCTGTGTATCTACCTCCTCCCCTAGTACGTTCAATTATTTTCTTAGGCAAAGGCTCTTTCCATAGTAACAGAATCCTCATACTGTTTGGTTATGAGTCTGATTAGATCAGTGCTGTTCCATTCAAATATGTCTGGTAAATTTAGCACCACTATTCTCAGTGGAATAGATGGATACAGTTCTACTAGCTTTCTGTGGACGGAAGGCTCCGCGCACACTATCTCATCCGCCCAAGTAAGCAACACCTCATCTACAGGAATGAGTGCATGATAAGCATCTACCCCTGCTGCTCTGGTGTTATATCCATACTCTTTGTGTAGAGTATTAGCTATAGTAGGGCTCCTTAGCATCCCGGCGCTGCATAAGCACAGCACTTTCTTGGCCTTTGTTTGATATGGATTAGTTATATTATCTACACGCGCAGCTGTTATCATCATATAGGAGGCTCCCATAGTTCGTCTCTTTTGCGTCTAATCCACAAGAGCCTACCTATCTCTCTCAGCACCTTGTTAGTAGACTTACCTTCATAGCCATCGGGGTAATACTTGTCCCACTCATCTCTGACACAAGCATACAAAACAGATTCTTTAGTATAATCCTTTAGGACCTTTTCCGCTGTTTTAGGACCAATTCCCTGTATCCCTGGGATATTATCTGTTCTATCCCCTGTTAGCATCTGTAAGTAGAAGTTGCGTACAGCCTGCCTAGAGTCTATCTTATATTTAGCTCCCGTCACCCAATTGTAATGTAAGCCCTCTATCATGTCTAGGTCTTTATCTATCGACACTACTACTGCTTTTTCTTGCGAGTGTTCTTTAATTTCGTAGGCTCGTATTCCGATCTCGTCGTCCGCCTCTTGCCCGTCGATGATTTGGGCCCCGTGCACTTCTTGCATGTACTCCCGGATTTCTTGGTACCAGAGGGGCTTATCGAATTCTGAACGGTTTCCTTTGTAGGGTAGTATGGTGGCGACATCTTTTCTAAAGTTTCCTGATCCTGTGAGATAGAGATGAGAGTCCATTCCCACCACATCTTTAATCGCATCCAACGAAGTTTTAACCATTTGCAAACAGAAGTCAATGGGCTGAACAACACGCTCTCTTTCAATTTCAAGATCTTCTCCTTCACAAAGTTTACGAAAGTCTTTTAGCTCTTTACTACTATCCAGAGTAGTAGTAATATCGTGTGCAGGCTGCCTTACGTGGTAGTGATTTTTTTCCGCAGCAAAGCCGCAACGATAAACTAGGATGTCTGCATCTATTAGGCCGATCACTCCGTCTGACATAATACTTCCTTAGCCGGAATACTGGCTGCCATCTTCCACCAGTATCCTATCTCAACTAGTCGTTTGATTATGTTTATCAAATCTGTCCTCTCGTAGCAGTCTAGGTTGTTTCCATCGAAATAATCAAGACCGTACTGGCTAAAGGGGTTAGAGGATTTGGTATCTACGAAACTGTCAGGCACTAGACTATCTCCTTCCTTAAGTTTATTATACACCACATCAGCGGCTATGAGCAATACTTCTTTACTGAAGTGTCGTCCTCTCATACCAATAGAAGCTGGAGATACTCTCTCCAGCCTCTTCTTGATACTCTCTAAGAGAGGATTAGGGTGTGTCACTGGAACAGGTACCGGCGTCTCTACAGTCTCCAGAATAATCATACGGTCCGTTACTATCAAACCGCCCGGAGTTATTGTTCTGATTACCTACTACATTACCGTCCCCAGAAGTTAGGGAAGTTCCTGCCGTGTCCCCATAGTTTCCACCCACGCTAACGCTGGGAATAGCGGCCACCTGTGCCCAACTCTCTGACTGAGAGGACATGATGGTAGCCCACATACTATTCTGTGACTCCTGCACTGTGGCTGTATTGTCAGACAAATGTCGCTGTGTCTTACCGTTCTCTACAATACTAGCATATTGTGTAACTCCAGGGACTAGAACAGAAGCCCAGGCCAGCGCCTTATCACTGAATGTAGGCTCCCGTTGTGGTGCAGCGACTGCTGCTGTCTTACCGCCGTTACCTGCCAAAGAATCAACTGTATCAGCAATGGCCTTGAATGCAGCCACCTGCCCCACACAACTATCTGTGCTACACTTAGCCAGCATAGCGTCATACTGACTGTCCCTGCTCATGGCCCTAGTTTCTGAGGCCATTGATTTTGTACTCTCAATCTTCTGCATAGCATCCAAGTAGGCTGCGTAGTTGGAAGAGTTCCTATTAGTTGCGCAGCCCGTCACGCACAGTAGCATGAGGGCCAACAATACCTTTACCATTTTTCTTCTCCTTTGCATGAAAGTTTTGGTGCTCATTATTGCTCCCAGATGTGAACATCTCCCGTAAGTTCCTGTAGTAGGGGGAGAACTTCCTCCCTACTTAGTTTTCCATTACCTATTCCAGGGAAATTAAGATCAATCCTGCCCACAATCGACTCCTCCTGTACCCATTCGTTTAGCTGTCTAACCGATTCTCTTATTATGGAGCACTTGGCTGGCTCTTTCCAATGATCCTTTACCATGAACCATCCCATGACCTGCTCATACTTTGGGTAGTGCCCTATATATCCCACGTTACTGTACCCACTGTCCTTAAGCGCCTTGCTAAAATCGTGCGGGATAGAGGGGAATCTAATACTAGCTTGCTTGGCTATACCTCTACCCATAACAATCCCGCCATCTTTCCTTTCTATGGGGTTGGTAGTTATTAGGAATAAATCTGTCTTACCAAAGACATCCCACATATCACCTTTTTCTAGAATCATCTCCATTCCTTATAGAAATGGTGGTCTCCTATAGTATAGGCTCCTTCCCTAGGGGGACTAGAATTGAAGAAATAGAACTCCTTAAACTCCGGCTGGATAGATTGAGGGTAGGACAGCAAGTAATGAGCCATCTCTTCCGCGTCCTGTAAGGCAGCCTTATCTAGAATGGAAACGGGAGCTGGCGAACTGTTGTCGAACTGATAGGGCTCATGGAAAACTTTACAAACGTCTGTGCTTCCCCACTTACCCGTGGCCGCTCTGTTGATAACAACTTGACCGACAGCAATTCTTCCAGATAAGCTCTCCCCGCGTGATTCGTTGTATATAGCATCCCTAACACAGTTAGCGGATCGTTCAGAGAAATCTGGTACGGTAAGTTTGCTGGGAAGGGAAAGGACAATTGTAACGGTGGGGCAGGATGGTTGGAAGTTGGAGAAATATCCAAGGGCTACTCCTATGCTAAACAAAAACACTGCCATAATACTAGGTCTTACCATACTTGTCTCCTACTTAACGGGGCACACTCCTCCAG
>ERZ869921.183-NODE-183-length-40620-cov-15.841218_pt1 | contig 40620 bp, 59 predicted proteins | sample MGYA00579310_ERZ869921 | MGnify/ENA primary metagenome ERZ869921 (study PRJEB32216, sample SAMN09231816) | wastewater metagenome | place: USA: Maryland | collected 2016-06-21 | study: EMG produced TPA metagenomics assembly of the PRJNA472060 data set (Reclaimed... | reverse complement strand
GAAATGCTCCCGCAAGCCAACGAAGCCCCAGGCTCAATGGTCCCACCAGCAACAACCGGACAACCCGGCCCAACCCAGGAGATGACCCCACAATGACAGATTTCGCCCCCGAAGCAGCCGTGGATGCGGTCGAAGCCGAAGGTGCAGCAGAATCACCTGCCAGCACATCAGTCGATTGGGAACAGCGATACCGGGCAGAAGTGCAGGATCGCATCAAAGAACGGGAACGGTACAAGCCGATTGCACAAACGTTCAACAACATGCACCCGGACGACGCCAAAGCAATCCAGGATTTCCTGTCGGCGTATTCCTCTGGAGACATGGAAACCGCCACCCGCTGGATGGTAGACAACGCCCGCACTTTGGCCGGTGACCGTTTTAACGACTATGTCAGCCCAGCCCAACAGCAGAACATCGCAACCCAAGCTGCAGCTGAAGCCAGACAGGCCGGACTGTCACCAGACCAAGTCGAACAACTCATCGAACAGCGAATGCAGGCATACCAGCAGCAGCAAGTACAGCAGCAGTATGAGAAGCAGATCGAAGAAACGCTGGTGCAAAATGGGTATGACCCCAACACCCCATTGGCGACGGCAGCGATTGTCGCAGCCTCCAAACGATCCGACCTTGACCTCACCGCTGCTATTCGTGAACTGGAAGACCAGGTACTCTCGCAGGCACAGACAATCGCAGCCCGCCGAGCAGGAGCAGCATCACAGATGGGCACACCGATTGTTAACGGTGTCCCGTCAGTTAGTCCGAACGGTCAGAACATGACTCCTCGAGAACGTGCCATGGCACGCTTGGAGCAGAACGGACTGTAAACGGTCATCGTCCCCGATCCCTGTACCCCCTCTCCGGGGATCGGGGGCGACCTTCCTTGACACCAACCACAACATGTTGTGTATGATGCTGTCCAAGAACCGGACGGTTCCACAACATATGCAGCCCCCATCGGACGATGGGATCCAATGAAACCGGAAGGCTTTCTTTGACCTGGTTGCGAATCCAACGATCCGCTCCAACCCAAGAAAGAGGCAATCATGCCCGCAACACTCTCAACCGTTGATGCCATCCTCAAGGATGACTACAAGGAATACCTCGACAACCTCAACAACGCCAACTTTCTCCTCTCGCAGATTGAGCAGCGCAAAGACACCGTCCAGGGCCGTATCGCCCGGCACGCAGTCCACCTCGGACGCTCGTCCGGTGTCGGTGCTCGCGCAGAAGCTGGCACGCTCCCAACCGCAGGCAACCAGTCGTTCGCGACTGTCCCGGTCCCGGTCCGCTACATCTACGGACGCATCCAACTTTCTGGCCCGACCATCAAGCAGGCCGTGACGGATCGTGGAGCGTTCATTGACGCTTTGGACGCCGAAATGGAAGGCATCAAGAACGATGCCATGAAGGACGTCAACCGTCAGCTGTGGGGCACATCAAACGGTGTCATCGCCCAGTGCGGTACGACCACCACCTCTAACACGGTTGTTCTTGCAACCACGACCGGTTCGACCGCTCTCCGTCAGTTGTTCTTTGACGGCGGCATGGTTGTTGACATCGGAACGGTTGCAAGCCCATTCACGATTGCCCAGGCTCGTACGGTCACGGCAGTTGACGAGACGAACAAGACCATCACCATCTCTGGTGCTACGGTTTCGACGACCTCGTCGCACTTCATTTTCCGTTCGGGTGCTGGTGGAGCATCGTCCAACACCGGTCAGCCCGGCGACGGTCAGGTCGAACTTACCGGTCTCCAGACCATCGTGGACGACACCGCCGTTCTGCACACGATCAACCCTTCGACCCAGCCGAAGTGGAAGGCGTATGTGAACGCAAACGGTGGAACGAACCGTTCCGTCACCGAGTCACTCATCACCGGTTCCATCATGAAGACCCTCACCAACTCGGGCAAGAAGCCCAGCCTGTTGGTGTCGGCTGAAGGTGTGAACCTCGCAATCAGCAACCTGCTCCTCTCGCTCAAGCGAAACATGGAGCAGACCCAGCTGAAGGGTGGCTACGCCGGAATCCAGTTCTACAGCCCGTCGGTTTCCGGCAAGGGTGACGAGTCCCCGACCGTCCTCTACGCTGACTTTGACTGCCCGAACAACCGCCTGTACGGTGTGAACCCGGACGTTCTCGTCTTCCATCAGGTGGGCGACGGATTCCAGTTCATGGACATGGACGGCGCAGTCATGAACCGCAAGCCCGACATCGACGCCTACGAGGCAACGCTGTACATGTACGGCGAGCTGGCTTGTAAGCAGCGCAACGCTCACTTCGTCATCAAGGACCTCACCGAGGTGACGATCTGATGGCGACTGTCAGCATTGGTTTCGGCCCGGAAGTCCCGGGTAGCCGGAAAGAAGTGTTCGGAACGATTGCGTTCGACTCGTCATACCCAACCGGAGGCGAAGCGTTCGTCCCGGCTGAGTTTGGACTTGATCGTCTGGACTGGCTTGACCTCAATAACGGTCAGGGTTATGTGCCCCTTTGGAATGGATCAACGTCCGCCCCGAAGGTGCTCATGTACCGTCAGGGTTCGTCGGCTGGTGCTCTCACTGAGACGACAAACGCAGCGGATTTGAGTGCCATCACGGTCCGCTTCCGAGCGACCGGCGCATAGCCAACCCTCCCCCTAGACAGACTGGCCGCCCTCCTAACCGAGGGCGGCCTTTCTGTCTATACTGCACCCATGATTCGCGCAGCAGACCTGATGGGAAACGTAGAAGGCGGCAGCCAGATGGCTGAAGTCGCTTTCGACGTGTACGACATCGCCACCCGCATCCAAAAAGGTGACGAGTCCGGCTGGCGGGGAGACCCGAACGCATCCCTCATGTGGAACCCAATCTCGAGCAGGTTCGAAGTGTGGATGATTGACGGCATGGGGACCCCCTACGTTGCCTGCACCCACCATCGTTGCGACCACACCCTTATCACCAAACTGATCGAAGGTGACTGGCAAAAAGGCAAGCAGCTGCACGAAGACCTGATGAAAAAGAACCGTGCTATCAGGGACGCCCACGAAACCGAAGAACGGGAAAAGCGTCTTGAGTTGGCCGACAAGCTCCATTGGGCGTTGGTTCGAGACATGGGACATTTGGAAGGCTCCAACCGACGCCAGCACTCCATGAACGAGAAAGGCAAGTAATGGCGAACTATTTCGTGCACTATGCGAAGCACGCCACGTTGACCGGTTCTGTCGTAGACACCATCAACCTGACCCAGCCCGCCTCGTACATTCTGGTTTCCAACCGGTCAATCAGTGGAACGCCTATCTATTTCAACATTGGCGACACTCTGGACACGACCCCCGACCCTGTCGCAGCTGGTGACAACACGTTTGGTATCGCCCCCGGCATCACGATCCAAGTTCCGTTTGACGGCTCCCAGTCTGTCGTGAAAATCATTTCTGCTGACCCGCAATCGTATTCTGTGATGGTGCTCTGATGAACCGGCTCGAACTTCGCAACGCTGTCAAAGACCGGCTCGCTGTCCGGTCGGACGGTTCTGGTAACAGTCTGGACGGACTTATCACCAACACGTTCGTCAACACCGCTATTGATGACGCTCTGAAACGCATCAGCATCGAGAAAAACTGGTTTTGGCTGGCGACCACAGCATCGCTCACATTCTCTACCAGCACCGGCAAAGCACCTCTGCCCGCCGACTTCATGCGAGCCAACGAACTGGTCGTGAACGGCAACCCGGCTGAACTCCTCCCGCTGGACACCATCATCGATCCGCTGTCCGACAACGCCACCTACGGCTGGCTGATCTACGGCACGGAAGCCCAGATCACCCCGGTGCCATCCACTGTCCCCACGGCGACCCTGTATTACTTCCGGTTTGAGCCGACCCTCAGCTCGGACTCCGCATCACCTGTCATGCCTGTCCCGTACCATTACGCCATCGTCTCGTACGCCTCATATCTGTGTGCAGCTAGACGACAGGACGAACCTCGAGCCAGCCTGTACCTACAGGAGTACGGCTCCTATCTGCGAACCATGGCGAACGACAACCGTTCCACAATCAAGAAGCGCATCAAGTTCGGCAGACGCCGAGACTATGCGACATGGGTCTGACCAATGGCAACATTCCAAGTTGTATACGACGATTTCTCCGGTGGACAGTACATGGGGTTCCGACCGGCCAACCAGCCGAAAAATACTTGGACTGGTACCGACGTCATAGCGAACGCCAACGGTGAACTCATCCCTGGTGGCACACGACTTGTTGGCACATGGACTCAAACAGTCGGCGCAGAAGGCGACATTGTTGACCATTTCTACGAAAACCAAACCGGATATTTCTTCACCAATGGCAGCAGGTTTGTCAGGTACACACACAACAACGGGACGGCATTCCCGGTCACATTCACTGTTTACACACCAACTGGTACTGGAGTAATTGCTTCGGCAGCCTTTTCTGAACTCCACGGTCGCTTCTACTATCTGCTTGCAAGCGGTACAGGTGGGAGCGTCTACAGCATGACCAAAACTGGTACAAGTGCTCTTTTCTACACGATCCCATCCGGTCATCTGCCAGCAAAAATCTTTGTGTACAAGCAACGTCTGGTGTACTTCGGCAAAAACCGCATGTATTACAGCGGTGTTTGGGATGGCACCCAATACGGTGCATTCACGACCGGGCAATATTATGAGTTTGACTCAAACATTGTCAGCATGTTCTCACGAACTGACGACCTTCTCACCATTTGCCAGGAAGGAACCTACAGTCTGACAGGAGTCCTCGGATCGGGTGTCACCATTCAAACATTGACACCAGGAGAGAATGTTTCTGCTGGGATGAGAAACGGGGCGATCGTCAATCGAAGCCTCTTCTATGTTGACGAATCCAATTCCAACGGTTCAATTGACGGTCGCCTCTATCGCATGGTTGGTGCATCCATCCAACATGTGGCCTCCTTCGACTACGGCGACTATGACTTTCAACCAAACGGCTTCAACATTGCTGATCCAGGCAAAGTGGTTGCCATGCCCAATGGGCGCATCGCCGTCCAGCTTCGAAGTGGATACACCTACTTTGAATCAACGCCAGGCGTATTCGCTAAATCCAAAGTATTTACAATCACTGAATCTGCGCTATCACGGGCGTCCTCCCAGCAATATGCACCAGCAAAAGCAATGGCTGGGGCACCCGACGAATACATGCTGACAGCTGTCATGACCAACCCAGCAAACGACCAGATCAGCATCTACCGCACCTACACGAACGTGCCCGGCCCCACCAAACTGGACGCCAACTTCAACTACAGCACAAATAGCACATGCACCGTCAACCCGACAGGCACAGTCGAACTTTCCGAATACTTTCATAACAAGCCGTTCACCGTCAAAGAAGCGTTTATTGAGTACGCCATCTCCGATGCGACCAGCACTGTGTCGTGCAATATCGTCCCGACCGGTGTAGTAGATGTCCCCGTAGGGACCTTGCCGTCGGTTGTATCGGCAACCTCGACCGAAACGAACGCAACATCAGGCGGGTATCGCATGTACCGCTACTGGCCGAACAATGCCTCCAAAGGTTTCGGCGTCAAACCTCAACTAACAATCACGAATACTTTTATTAAGCGTGTCATTCTCAACTGTGAGGATTAATGCCGTACAATCCCAGACCGTTTGATTATTCCCTGCGGAGCCATGACGCAACAGACATGACCCCGGAAGGGGCAGACATCTTTGACGTCCGAGACAACCAGCTCGAAAACTATCTGCGGACCGAAACCGGTCTCATTAAAGCCGAAACCGACACGATCAACACAAACATCACCAGCCTGACAAACACTGTCAACGGAATAATTTCTGCGCCTGGAGCATGGGACACATACAACCCAACCCTTTTTCGAGGGTCAACCTCAATCGCTACGTCCACCGTACGAGCCGCATACACGTTTAATGCGTATCTCTGTTTTGTCAGTTTTGAAATCATAGTGACCTCGACGTCATCTTGGCCCGGTGGGGAAGTTGCCTCAATTGCCCTTCCAGTTCCTGCCCACACAACATCAAGACAACTCGGAATCGGTGTCTATAACAATGGCTCATCGTTTCGATTCGGCATGGCGTTCATCGAAAACAACACAGGTCCCGGCTATTCCGCTGCTCTTATTATTGACAGTGCAACCTCTTTTGCTGGGGTCAACCCAAGCATCAGTGGAAATAGGTCTGGCGACCGATGGTATTTCAATCTTACCTACCGACCTGATTAATCGGCTAGAATCCCGACGACCCACAGAAGGAGGCTGACATGAGTGTTCCAAGAGCCATAGCGCAGCCTTTCATCTTCACAAACGGACTCCAGGGTCCACAAGGTGCCCAAGGCCCGCAGGGACCGGGAGGCGGGGCGCAAGGACCCATCGGCCCACAAGGCGCCCAAGGCCCACAGGGGCCGCAAGGCGCGGATGGTGCCCAAGGGGCAACAGGTGCCCAGGGTGCCACCGGGTCGCAAGGCCCACAAGGTTCTACAGGTTCACAGGGTCCACAAGGTTTGACGGGCGCGCAAGGCCCACAGGGTGTAGCCGGTGCCGACGGTGCCCAAGGTCCGCAGGGTTCAGCAGGCTCCCAGGGTGCTCAAGGTGCCGCCGGTGCGACCGGTGCTCAGGGTTCCCAAGGTGCCGATGGAGCTCAAGGTTCCCAGGGTGCTCAAGGCCCACAGGGTGTCCAGGGTCCCCAGGGTGCAGCTGGGGCACAAGGCGTTGACGGTGCCCAAGGTCCGCAGGGTGCTCAGGGTCCGACCGGCCCGCAAGGCTCGACGGGCGCACAAGGCCCCCAAGGAGCGACCGGTTCTCAAGGGGACGCTGGCGCACAAGGATCTCAAGGCCCGCAGGGGGCGACCGGAGCTACTGGCCCGCAAGGTTCCACTGGCTCTCAGGGTCCCCAGGGGGCGCAGGGTTCTGCCGGTCAGTCGACCTCGTTCTACGACTACAAGGTTAAGACGACGATCACATCCGGCGATCCGGGGTCGACATACCTGATCTACAACAATGCGACACAGACCAGCGCAACACAGATCAACGTCTCCCACATCGACAAAGACAACATTGACATCGACATCTTCCTAGCGTTGATCGAAGACAACGATGTTCTCACCATTCAGCACATCTCAAACTCTGGCGACTACCAGAAATGGGAAGTGAACGGTACCCCGACGATGCAAACCGGATACGTCGAGATCCCGGTAACTCTCCTCAGCTCGGGCGGTACTGGCACCACAAACTTCAGCAACAACGATGACGTGTTCCTCGCATTGTCGTTCCAAGGTCCACAGGGTCCCCAAGGGTCCCAAGGCGCAACAGGTCCGCAAGGCGCAACAGGTCCGCAGGGATCGACCGGACCACAAGGTTCGGCTGGACCGCAGGGACCGCAGGGAGACACCGGGTCGCAGGGCGCCCAGGGTGCAACAGGACCCCAGGGTGCAACAGGACCCGCCGGACCGCAAGGCGATACTGGACCTCAAGGTGGAACAGGCCCACAGGGTGCTACGGGAGCCACAGGCTCGCAAGGTTCAACGGGTGCCCAAGGTGCCCAAGGCCCGCAAGGCCCACAGGGAGACATGGGGCCGCAAGGGTCGACCGGACCTCAAGGCGATCAGGGTGCTCAGGGTGCTTCAGGACCTCAAGGTGACCAGGGTGCCCAAGGGTCTACGGGTGCTACGGGTTCTACGGGTGCAACTGGCGCAGCTGCGACGATCGCTGTTGGCACAACGACCACATCATCTCCGGGCGGGAGTGCTTCGGTCACGAACTCTGGTACCTCGAGTGCAGCCATCTTTGATTTCACGATTCCTCGAGGGTCGCAAGGTCCGCAGGGTGCTGGTACAGCAGACGCTCAATATGTGACTCTGGCAACTGATGGGACATTAACAAACGAGCGTGTCCTGACCGCCGGTACCGGTATTTCTGTGACTGATGCTGGCGCAGGGTCGACGGTGACTGTGGCGACCTCAGCGATCCTCCCGACAATTGTTGACGCTAAAGGCGACTTGATCGCTGGTACAGCCGATAACACGGTGGCTCGGGTGCCAGCATCGACTACGGACGGTCAGGTTCTGACTGTCGATACTGCTCAGGCGACCGGACTGACGTGGGCTACGCCCGCCTCAACTGGCGCTCCGGTCGGCGCCCAGTACGTGACTCTCGCAACCGATGGAACGCTGACATCTGAGCGGGTGTTGGCTGCCGGAACGGGTGTTACGGTCACTGATGGTGGTGCCGGAGGCAACGTCACCATCGCAACCTCAGCCATTCTGCCAACAGTTATCGACGCCAAGGGCGACTTGTTGGTTGGAACAGCTGCGGACACGGTTGCTCGTCTACCTGTCGGGGTGACGAACGGTCATGTGTTGACCGTAGACTCGACAACTACGGAAGGCATCAAATGGGCCAATCCTGATTCGCTCTCTGTCGGTTACTCGTATGTGACGACGCTGTATTACACCTCAAACGCCACATTCTCGAAGGGGTCGTATTCGTATTTGCGGGCGATCCGTGTCAAGTGTGTTGGTGGTGGCGGTGGCGGGCGCGCTCCCGAAGCGAACGACATTCCTGCTGGCGGTGGCGGTGGTGGTGGATACGCAGAAAGTTTCATCACGGACATCAGCGGGCTTGCGTCGAGCATTTCAGTAACTGTGGGTGCTGGCGGCGCGGGTGGGGCATCGGGTGGTGGAGACGGTGGTGCTGGTGGCACTACTTCTTTCGGTTCGCTTGTTGTAGCGGGTGGAGGTGGTGGGGCGACACAAAGGTACGATCCTGGCGCGCCTGGAGAAGGGGTTACTGGTCAATTACGGTTAGGCGGTACTGCTGGAGAAACCCCCATATTGACAGGTGCTTTTGGGGGGTCCGGTGGTGCATCAATAATGGGCGGCGGCGGTCAGGGATACGGTGGTGGCATGTTCAATACTGGTGGCTTCGCCGGAAAGAATTACGGTGGTGGAGGTGGCGGCGGACGACGCGACACCGCGGCAGTGCCAGGTGGCCCTGGCGCACAGGGCATCGTGATTGTGGAGTTGTACGCATGAAAACGATGGCTCACATTATTGATGGCAAGGTTGTGAACGTCTCATTATGGGATGGGGAGTATGGCTGGACTCCCGATGAGGACAGTGTTGAGATTCCTGAAGGTGTGAACGCTGGCATCGGCTGGGATTACGTTGACGGCACGTTTGTTGATAACCGCCCTTCCCCAATTCAACCGTGGAACCCTGAGGAGCAGTAATGCTCCCGTGTGAGCGTTGTGACCGTCCGTTCAACCCGGTCGCCTGCCGATGGTTGTGCCCTCACTGCAAATGGAAGAACACATGCTGTTCGGGTGAGAGCGGCTGAAACGCTACTGTTCGCCGAGGTTAAACGCTACCGTTCGCCGGTGTAGTGTGCCGACATGATTTCCGTTTGCACGTCGACATACAACAATACGCCGGAACAGTTAGCGCGAGCGTGGGCATCCCTCAAAGCGCAAACGTACACAGACTGGTCCTGGACGATCTACGACGATTCGACAGACCCGACAGTGTGGGCGAACCTGTACGGACTATGCGCCGACGAACGATATCGGATCGACCTCTACAAGCCGCATGTGCCGTCCCGAGGCAATATCGGTTTGTCGAAACACAACTGTTTCATGCTCGCCAAAGGGGACATTCTGGTTGAGTTAGATGCCGACGACGAGTTGACTCCAGATGCCCTTGATTCTGTTTCTGAGGCGTTCGCGTGGGGTGCAGGGTTCGTGTACTCGGATTGGTGCGAGATACTGCCAGACGGGCAATCAGGCAGGTATCCGGACGGTTGGGGGTTCGGGTTCGGCGGACATTACTGGGACCCTGAGCACCAGGTTTGGGCGATGATGGCTCCAGAGGTGAACCGAAAGACGTTGAGTCACATCACGTCAGCACCGAACCATTTACGGGCGTGGTCTGCTGACCTGTACCGAAGAATGAACGGGCATAACGTGAACATGCCGATCGCCGACGACTACGAACTTGTTGTTCGCACCGCACTCGAAACCGACCTGGTTTATATTCCGAAGATGCTGTATAAACAGCACATCGGTGCTCACACTGCCCAACGGCAACGCAACGGACTCATTCAAGAGCTCGTCAGCAAGATCGCCGGCGACTATGCCGACCAACTCGACGACAGGTTTGGTAGCCTCTAGCCAGACATTCTGACCGTCAGGAGGCACCGTGTCCAAACTGCCCATCGCCCCGCTCACCATGCCCTCCACCCTGAAGGGACAGCAGAACGGCAAACTCGAAGACCGACTACTCACTAAAATCGGTGTCGGTAACGCCCGTATGGAAATTACTGCAGCTCGAGCGTTCAAAGCGATGTTCTCCGAAGCTCGCAAAGCCGGGTTTGATGTGCGCCATGTTGGCGACTACCGTCCGTTCAAACAGCAACTCAACCTGTTCCTCGCCCGCTACCAGCCCGCCACACTCACCACCTACACGCTGACCTCGTCGGCACATCGCAAAATCTGGAATCAGGCTGACCAGTACGGCTACAAAACCAAATACTGGGTGAAGAAAAAGAACCCGAACGGCTCCTATCCGGCGACCGCAGCAACCCCCGGCAACAGCAACCACGGTTGGGGACTTGCCCTCGACATCGCCCAGGAACTGGACGGCGACCCGGCACCCGAATCCATCACACAGAACTTCGTCCAATGGCTCATCCGTAACGCCTCACGTTATGGAATCTCTGCAGAATTGCAAAGCGAACCATGGCATTGGCGATATGTCGCAGGCGACCGCATCCCGCAAGCCGTCTACGACTTCGAAACAGGTGTCGAACCTGCCCCACCGACACCAATCATCCTGAAATATCCGGGGCAACCGATCCTTCTCGGATCAAGAGGTGACGCAGCAAAAATCGTTCAGCATGTTGTTGGCGCAAAAGTGGACGGCTGGTTCGGCCCGCAGTCCGTCGAAGCTCTCCGGGACTGGCAACGTTCCCGAGGGCTGGAAGCCAACGGTGTGTGTGATGAACGAGTGTGGAAACTCATGTTCCCGTGAAAGGAAACCAATGTCCAACCTGCTTAAAGACATCCTCAATGAAAGTACCGCCCCGCAAACAAATTGCAGGATACGAGAAATCGCAGACAGCCTCCCCGAAGGAGACAAAGACGCATTTATTGATGCGGTCAATGATGAGAACATAGCCGCCCCCGCCATTGAGCGAGCTTTAAAAAAGAACGGCTACCCGGTTGCTAGCACAACCATCCGTCGCCACCGTCGAAGAGACTGCTCCTGTGGGAAACCTAGCTGACGACATCGCCCAAGAGTCATTCAACAAGAAGCAAGTTCTCGGGCGTATTGCAGACCTCCTTGAACGCAACGGCATTGATGTCGAGGAAATTGGGCAGATCAAACGTGTCTCCCTCTACCAGTCCATCACCAAAAACAATGAGACTGGCGAAGCGGAAACACACGATCTGACAGCCGTTCAGATCAGCCCGAAATGGGAGACAGGACCCGAATGGCCGGTCATCCAGCAGGGTCCAGCAGTCAAACTGCCAGCAGTCAAAACAACATCCAAGAAGACCGGCTGGCCGTGCGCTGTGATCGTCCCTGACATCCAAGTCGGATATTTCCGTGGACCTGACGGCATGCTCGTCCCCATCCATGATGAGCAGGCAATCGAGATAGCCCTCGCCATCATCAAAGACGCCCAACCCGAGCTGGTGGTCATGGTTGGAGACAACGCTGACTTCGCTGAACTCGGCAAATATGTGACCACCCCCGCCTATCAGCAGACCACACAGGCAACCATTGACCGGCTCACCGTGTTCGGTTTCCAGTTGCAGGCTGTCGCACCGAACGCCCGCAAAGTGTGGCTTGCAGGCAACCATGAGGAACGTCTCCCCAGGTTCCTACTCCAGAACGCTTCAGCAGCTTTCGGACTTCGCAAAGGTGACATGCCCACATCATGGCCTGTCATGTCCATGCCATACCTGTGCCGTATGGACGAGTCCGGTATTGAATACATGCCTGGCTACCCGGCGTCGCACATTTGGATCACCGACAAACTGAAAGTCATCCACGGCGACAAAGTCGCCTCTGGAGGCTCAACCGCCCACAAGTATTTGGCGACTGAAAAGGTGTCGGTCATTTACGGGCACATCCATCGCCGGGAATGGGCTGAACGCACCAGAGACGACCACGATGGCCCGTCCACTATTCTCGCAGCTTCCCCCGGATGTCTTGCACGCATCGACGGTGCAGTCCCCTCCACAAAGGGTGGCGTTGACCTTGACGGTCGCCCTATCGTCCGACACGAAGACTGGCAGCAAGGGCTTGCCGTCATCCCATACAACCCGGACACCGGACGTTTCGTCTATGAGCAGATCGCCATCCACGACGGATGGGCAATGTGGAGAGGAAAAGAGTATGCAGCCAACTAAGCCGGACACGCTGCACCCGCTCCCCGACCTTATCGAAGTGTTCTGGTGGGATCACTACAGCATGGGCGACGACTGGCACGACAAGCATTACCGGCACGAACCGTGCATCCTTTCCGCCGTCGGATACGTCGTTGACGAAAACGACATGTATTATTGGGTGGCGTCCACATTCGAAGTGGCGACCGGCCTGTACTCTGGAGGAACAGCCGTCCTCAAAAACTGTGTGACCCACATAGAAACTCTCCGACCTGCCCGAACTGTCACCTGGGAAGGTCACCCCCCACCCCGACGAACCAAACGAAAATGAGAGCCAAATGGAAATCCCTGTGCGGACAACCCAACTCGCCATCAAATATCTGCGACGCTGCATCCCGTCCGGACGTGCAGAAGAAAACGAGCTGCACGATCTGATAGATATACTTCAGAAAGCATTGGACGACAGAAAGAGAAAACCATGAGCGGAACCAGACAATTCCTCCAGAATGTTGACATGACCTGGAAGCAGATCGTTGCCCGACTCGTCGGCGTGTTCATCGCATCAGCATCAGCCAACATCGGTATTGGTGCCGTCATTGACATCTCTGTTGTGAAAGCATCGGCTCTCGCCGGAGCGAACGCAGTTCTCGCGGTCATCCATCGGCTCGCCATCGCCTACTCGGACGGCAAGCTCGAGGTATACGAAATCAAAGAAGCCACCGACATCTGAAGGAAGGTAGCCTGCCATGCCACATATCCTTGCCACCGTGCAACTCCATATCAAAGTCGATGCTTTGCCACCGGATATTCCGGGCACGCTTGGAGGCCCCGACGAAGACTATGCGACCCCTATTTCTGGGACTGAACAAGTCGCCTACGACGTCTTCAAACGGATCCAGGAAATTCTCCCCGAGAACGTGTACGGCATTGTGGAAAACAGTGCGCTACTAGAACCGTAGTTTGTTGCTACAGTGGCACATTATGAGCCACACCCCGGTGACAGATATCTGATGGAAATCGTTCTCGCTGCTGCAACGACCGGCTGTTTCGCCGTCATTGTTGCCATTGTGCAGAAAGGCAGACGGGAAAACAAAGAGGATCATGGGGTCGTCATCGGCAAACTCGACAACCTCGGGAACGAAATCCGCAAAGATATCCGGCAGGTTCGATACGAACTCAACGCTCATCGGGACGACCTGAAGAACCACATGCGGAACGACCACTAGATATAGTGGTTTCTGGTATTATCCGGCATATTGAGGTACCAGAGGCTGGATGGCCGTAGGTTCTATAGGAGCTGCTATGGCGTTAACTGCACAACAGGTGTACAACCAGAGTCTCGGTGTTCAGCGTGGCCGTGTCAACCAGATGTACGGACGCAATCTGGAAATCCTCGCCCGTGAGATGCGTGACGCCCGTGAACGCAACGAAGCGAACCTTGAAGGTCGAGGGATCCTACGCTCCGGCGAGGCAAACACTGCCCGGTCACGTCTGGCTGAAAGCGAAGCCGCTCAGCGCAAATACTACGGTGAGGATCGTGCGTACCAGTTGTCGCAGATTGAATTGGATGAGCAGGCTCGTAGGGCTGCACTCGCATCGGGTGCCGGTGGAGGTGGTCGCGATCCCAAGATGATGGCTCCAACAGTTGGTCGCACGCCAGAACAGATTCTTCGTGAAAGCGGGTTTACTGCACCTCGCCCCGTTGGTCAACGTTTGACCCTTCTGCCCAAAAACCCTGCCGGGAAAGTGTCTACGACGAGGTGGACACGATGATGCCGTTCCGTACCGCAGATTCTCTGGATCGACCGTTTAACAAGAATCAGGGTGGGTTTCGTGGAGGTTCCACGGGGAACACTCCCAGCCGTCCCGTAGCACCGGCGTTCAACAAGAACCAAAGTGGTTTCCGTCCGCCTCCCCCGGTCAATCCCGGTCGGGTGTTTTCCAAGCTGATTGCCGAAGCACAGAACATCGTGCGCCCCAAAGCTGGCAAAGTCGGCCCTCGTGGAGCAACGATTGAAAGTCTACAGAGTCTTGCAGAAACTGGTGTCGCTCCGGCTCGACCAACTGTTCGCACGCCCGCACCTGCACCGACGGTCGCACCCATTGACCAGTCCGCTGTCCTATCAGGAATGATCGGTGGACCTGCACCAACGTTTGGTGAGCAGTACGCCGGTATGCCATCGGCGTCATATTTTGCTGACCTTGTCCGTGGTGACGCAACAAACATTCTTGTAGCACAACAGATGGCACAGGAAGAAGCAAGACGTCTCGCTGCCCCCATTGAAGAACAGTATGCAATAGACGTTGACCCGACTAAAGCTCTCGGTTTGGCAGGCAGAAACCTGCGAGAAGCCAACAAGATCCTTGGAACAGGAACGCCTACGAGAATCAACGGTCGCACTGTCAAAGTTGGATCCATGGAAGAACTCGCCCGCCAAATGGCAGGGGGAGGAACCCCAACAGAACAAGATTATTACGCAGCGAACATGGCTCGCATAAACGCTGTTCGAGGCACCGGTGACTTCCCGTTGATTCGTGATGAAACAACTGGTGCTTTGCGCTCGACAACTGGGGCAGAACAAATCGCAGCCAACGCAGCAGAACGTGCCAGACTTGTCGCTGAACCACAGCGTGACCGTGACTTGCGCTTGTTTGGTGCCACCCGAGCACAAGAACTCGCTGACGCCATGAACGCTTTCACCCCGTCCGAGCTTATGCAGAAGATCGCTGTTGAGAAGTACGGCTACGATCCTGCGCTCGCTGCTGGACTGTTCCCGGTATCGGAAAACCTTGACTACCAGCAAATGCAGAACGACGCCTATAAAGCTCAGATCATGCAGGAGTACGGCTTTGACCCGGACGCCTCCGTTGCTGAAATCATCCTGTACACACAGGGACCCGAAGCCCTGCAGCAGTACCAGCTCCAGCAGGCTGAGTACGCAATGAACGGCACACCAACCCAGCAGTTGTCCGCTTTGAAGAACGAAAAAGAAGCAGATGACGCATTGTTTGACGAGGAAGCCCGTATCCAATACGGCATTGACCCAGGTCGTGTGAACGGCGTTGACCCGGACTACATGCGGGATCTTCTCGAAGACGAAAACTTCGTTTCTATCTTCACCGTGGCACGCAACGCCATCGTTGAAGGGGCGGACCCATTAGAAGAAGCGTCCAGGGCTGGTGCCGACTATGCACAAGCAACCGGGGACATGCTTGGCGCAACAGCAATGTCAAGGATCCTCGCCAGCTTTGACCTACAAAACGTCGGGTAACCATGGCCGTCCCGTTGAGCACTTCTCGACTGAGAACACCGAAAGCACCTAACCCTGTCGCTCCGACCGGCGCAATCCGTGCATCTGCAGCAGCGACCAGGGCTGTTCAACCTCGCCTTGCTGTTGGATCCCGACGCAAACTGGCTAAACCTCGAGTTGCTTTGAAATCTCCTGGTGGGGTCAGACCACCCGAAGACAAAGGTCTCATCGGCGGGACCCTGTCCAGCATTGGGAACATCATCTCGTTCCCTGGCACAGTCATCAAATCGCTTCCCACCATCATCGGCAAGGGTGCCCAATCTCTTGTCGGTGCTGGCGAAACACTGTTTGATATTGGTGCCGACATCATCAACCCAAACCTGTACACATCCCGTTCCGAAGTTGACCTAGCGAAAGGTCGTGAACTAGGTCTGAAAGGTGCTGACCTTCTCGCCTATTCGATGCAGCGCACTGTTCCACTGCTCGCCCCTGTCGTGGAGTCAATACCGAAAACTGCTGCACGGTTCGCTGAAACTGCTTCCGGTGGACTCGGCACACGACTATTGACCGGTCGCAACTACATTGACCTTAACGAACCTGGGTTTGATTACGGCAGGGCTTTACGTCAAGGTCAGCTCGGCACAATGCTCATTGAAGACATCGGCAACGTGATGATTGGCGGTCGTGTGCTCGGCATGGGCAACCTCGGTGTTCAGGCTGGCGGGGCGATCAGTCGTGCAGGATCCCCTCGTCTCGGTCAAACAGTAAGTACTGTCGGTCGTTTCACCGAAGAACCAATCGCCACAACTGTTCGAGGTGCTACCGGCGGGGCAGCCCGCCTCGGTCGTGAATACGCACAGCGTGCGACCAAACCCATTAGCCCTCGCATGTCCCGCTTCTTGGACACAATGGAAATGATGTCCACATCACAGTCGCCGTTAATGACCGGCGCAAGTCGTGCAGCAGAATCAGTCCGTCTTGGTGTCGATGTCAAACTGGCGGAATACGACACCACAATCGCAAACCTTCGACAAGAACGCAGGCAAGCCGACCTTGCAGGCGATATTGAAAAACGATCCAGGATTGATGAGCAGATCGTCAAGGCTGAAGCGAAACGTAAAAGCCGTGCCAAAATGGGAGAAACAACATTCCAGGCTCGCCGTGAACAAGAAAATGCGACCCGTCGTGAAGCCGCCCGTCAAGGATACCTACGTTCAGCTGCGATCCGTTTTGATGAACTAGGAGCAGCACCCGAACCTGTTGAAACAATGCGTGCCCGTGCTGTTGAACTGCGTTCCCTTGCGGATCAGCGTGAGGCACAAGCCGCAGGTATGGCAGGGGCCGAAGCCGATCAGTTGCGTGCATCAGCCCAAAGTGCTCGCAACCAGGCCGACTTTAACGACCGTATGGCCGACGTCAAGCAGTCCAACCCTCAGAAACTACAAGACGTTGAAAACCGTGCAGTCAACTTTGAGGCTGCCAACATCATCAACTCCAAACTGATTGACCAAGTCATCGCAGACCTTGACGCCGGTCTGACACTTGACGAAATCATGGCTCGCATCCAGCCGAAAGAGCTGATCGGGCGCACCATCGAAGCCGGGTACGGGTACACCCGAGAAGGTGTCCAGCGTGCCATTGACTTTGTTCGTGGTGCAGTTGACGAGGTTGACCGCCTCGAAATGGATGTCGCTTCTCAGATACTGAACATGTTCGCTGCTGAAATGAGCGACTATGCCACACAACCGGGAACACTCGTCGGCGGTGTTCTTTCCCCAGCGCAGTTTGGTGACACCGCAGTCCCGGAAATCTTTGTTGTCGAATTAGGTAAACGATCATTCCAAAATCGTGTTCTTGCCGAACTTGATGCCGTGGTCCCGGAAGTCGTCATAGTTTCCTACCCGGAACTACTTGACCAGTACCCAGATCTTGTCAATAAACCGAACGGTTCTTTCACAGAGTTTGCTAAAAGCCGACCTGACAGCCCTGAATATGAAGTCGCTAGAGAAGTGCTTCGCCTAGCGGAGGACGCAATGGGTGACCCTCAGACATCCATTTTCCGCAACGACCCTCGGCTTGCATTGGAGGTTTCTCAGTTCTTTAAGAACCCTGCGATTTTCCCAGCTCGTATGCGACCAATGTTGGCGTACCGTCAGTCGGCTTTGCAGGATGCACGGGCAGCTGATGTACAGGACACTCTATTTAATCTTCGTCAACTAGCCGACGAGTTCCCTGATGTCCTGCCAGAAAGACGCAAAGTTTCGCTACAAGATCTGCTGGATACGTTTGCTAAGTCAGATACTGCCGTGTTTGACCGTGATTTCTACATGAAAACTCGCGATCTTTTGTCGGGTGTTATTGGCGATATCACGAGACGGAGGCAGGCTACTGGCGCACGGTTGGGTGAAGTCGGACGTCTAACGGCTGAGTCCGATGCCCGTCTCGCTCAGATTGAAGCGCAGGCTCGAGCAGCAGCTGGCATGGTGGAGCAGGCTCTCCTGCGCCCGGAAGAGTTAACACCGACCGTTACTGAAGAAACGCAAGCGTTGCGCCAACAGGCAGAAGAACTTCGAGCCGAAGCCGGGCGTCTATCCAGCCAGACCGCACCGGTAGCCGGGGTCGCATCCAGAATAGAAACAGACACCAAAGCACGAGACGCCGTACAGCAAACACTGGAAACAGAACAACAGGCGTTGCGTGACCTGGAAACCAAACTCGCCACCGAAGAACGCATCCTTAACTCTGTTGCCCGTGACGCCCAAGAACCAGATGTCTTGCTAGCGGAAGTTGTCGCTGCCGAGGAACTGGCCCGGCAGGGTGTCGGTGCAGAACCGCTCCCATCTGAACAGAAGGCCTGGAAAGCCGAGCAGGTTCGTGCCCGGCAGGCAGATGTCAATCTGGCAGAAACTGCTGTCAACGCAATGTTCCCTGGTGACGATCCACGCAAACTGTCCCGTGAAGATTTCTGGGTGGAAGACATCTGGGTCAATCTGAAGAAAGCAATCCCGAATCCTCGACATTTCCGTGAGTTCTTCGCTCGCATGACGGAAACCAAATATGAGAATGTGAAGGGTCGTATCCCGGCTCGTGCCGAGTTCGCACCGGTTGACCCGAATGTCGGCAAATTGGAGGGCATGGGCAAAGTCCGATTGGACGAAGCTGCAACCGACAACCCTCGTGGTCCGTTGGCAACAGAAGAATGGACGTTGCAACTCGCTGAAGCCTGGTCACGGTACATGCAGGCTGTCGATGCGTTGAATGAGATGAAGCGCAAGCCTCTCAAATCCGACAAGTCCGAAACAGTCAAAGATGCGATGATGCAGGAGCGTTCCGGCGACTTGCAACAGCAGGCGTGGGAGAATCCCCGCACCGGCGAAACAGTTTACGGTGTACGGCCACTTAACGAACTGCGCCGTATCGAGCAGATGGTGGCGGACACCGAAGCATTCGCCCGACAGTACGAAGAAGTGCAACGTCTGCGCCGTGACGCCGAATTCAAAGCTCGCGAGGTGCAAGACGTAACCCGTCGGCTTCGGGAAATTGACGTTCGTATTCAGCGCATCACCGAGGAAACAACACAAGGTCAGTTGCGTGGACCGCAAGCAGAATCGCAGCGTCTCCTCAACGATGCTCGTCGGCTCACCGACCAGGCTGACCGTCTCGAAGCGGAGAACGTGCGCTTGCGCCCGACTGTCGCCAAAGAACGCATCACTCTGACTCGTCAGTCCGGCAAACGTCTCCGTGCAGCGAACGCTCGTCGTGCCGAAGGTCGTGAAGTAACAGGCTACGAGTTCACAAAAGGTGTCGCAAAGAAACTGGATGACGCCCAGACGGCAGAGTTGCGTGAACAGCAACGCCTGTACGAGCAGACACGACAATTGCAGGCTCGACTCAACGACGAAGACAACGCATTAATTGCTAGCCGTGAAACCGAAACCGGTGCACAGCAGTACCCACAAGCATTAAGCGCGCCGTCGGGTGCAACACTGCTTCGTGGTGTTGACCGCCCTCGCCTACTTGGTGAAACAGACCAGCCGACATGGATGCCGGTTGGTGAAGCGTCGGGTGTGTTTGAAACTGTCCGTGCCCCAAAGACGATCACGACCGAAGGTATGGCGCAGGAACAGCGACTGAGCATTGAAAACCAGCGTCAATCTACGTTCATGCCGTTGACCCCAGGGCAGTTTGCGGCTCGAATGAACGACATTCTCAACCAGACAAGCCGAAACCGGGTGGTCAATTCCATTCTTACGAACGAGCAGTATGTGACCGATGTGCAAACCTTGCTGACACCAGCAAGATACGAAGAGTTGCGCGCTCGGGCAGAAGCAAGTGTTCGTGCTACAGGAATTGACCTAGATTCAGCACAGTTCAAAAAGAATGTTGATTTGGAACTTGGCAACGTTTTGATTACCGAGCTGGCTGGGCGTGGGTTTGAACCGGTGTCACCTGTCGTCATGCCGGATCCGACCGACCCGTACGCTGAACGTTCTGCTGTTGGTGACCTTCTTGGCAAGGTTGACCAGTTGGACATGAAACCGAACACGTTGGTGATGAAAAAAGGTTTGCGTGAAAATATCGCAGCGCAATATCAGTTAGCAAGCACAGAAAATTTGCCTGCTATCCCTGCTCAAATCATGAAGTTTGCGATGGAAAAAACAGCATCGTGGAAGTCTGTCGTTCTGCCGTTCTCGACCCGCTGGCAGGTTGGCGACGCTATGGGCAACATCATCAACGCAGCCGTTCGGGCTGGACTTAGCCCTCAAGACACAGTACGGATGATGGTTGATGTTTATAGGCGAGTAAACCCAGATCAGCCGTTGACTATCCCCAAAATGGCGCAACCAATTTTCAGTCGAGCAATCACTGACCCTGCCATCAGCGTTCTTGTTGGTGCAGGTTTACAAACATCCAACATCAAACTGTCCGAACTAAACCGGATGCACCCGAAAGGAAGTCTCAAGCCTTCTGTTGGGGCTGGACGTTTCGGGCGACGGTTCTTCCCGAAGTTCCGTGAAGCATCGTTCAACCTGAACGAAACACAAAACGCCATGGCTCGTAGTGCTGTCGCGGAAGCCAAACTTCTAAGCTTGCTTGACGAACAGCAGCTGAACATCAACGAGATTGACCCACTAACACTGCACAACAATGCCGCTCTATACGAGGCCGTTGTCGAGGCAGTCAGGTCAGCCAATGATGCTCTCGGTGACTTCTCAAAGATGAGCTTCGGGGAGAAGCAGTACATCCGAACCATCTACCCGTTCTGGTCGTGGATCAGATTTATCAATACGGCAGCCGGTCAACTTATTTTGACTCAGCCAGATCGTGTTTTGTTTTACGCTCATCTCGGTTCAATGGCTGTCGGAGATGACGCCGAAGAATTCACTGGTTGGCTGCGAGACCAGGTGCCAGTCCCCACACCATGGGGGACGTTCATGATGGACTTGTCGTTCCTCAACCCGTATTCGGATGCGCTTCTTCTGTCAAGGGACCCGTTCACCTCGTCCGTTGAAACAGCAACTGGCATCTCCCCGGTGCTGTCATTGCCGTTGAGCGCACTAGCCGAAGGGTATTACTCCGCAACCGGTTCACCCCCACCACTACTTCGAGTCGGGTCAAGGCCGGGCTACCTCGAAGGACGACCAGGAGAAACAACCCGAACATTGGGCGACACGTTGGGTGGACTCGGCTACCAGACATTCCGAGCGTTCGCAGGACCTTTCCGTCTCGCCACAGAACTCGCCCCCACGGTTCGTGTCCCTCTCACCGACGTCCTGCTCGGCCCCGGACCCCGCTACCCGCAAGGTTCACCTCGCACAACAGGCATTTACGCTCGCCCTCGACTATCCCCAACCCAGCAGCGCATCTCAGCTGTCCTTCGCACATTCGGCATCCCAGCCCCCACAGCAGACATTGAGCAGGCACGCTTGCAATCCGCTGATCAGCGTCGGGCTGGTGCCCGTGCTTTGCGTCGCCGGGAAAACGAACGTCGTCTGTCTAGAATCAGGCAATGATTTGGGCACTCGAAGTACACGGACGCCGACCAACCACGCTGAACCAGGAACGCAAAACGAACAACTGGGGCAAACGGGCAACTGATGTCAAGTTCTGGAGGGAAGCGTTCCGAGACCTGGCCTTGGAAAACGAAATACCCCTCCACGAAAAGCTCCATGTTTCAGTGTTCCCGTTGCATAAGAACGGTCGCTCCCCGCAGGACACGGCGGCGTGTTTCCCGGCAGCCAAAGCCGGTATTGACGGACTAATTGACGCCGGTGTTATCAGCGACGACACACCAGATATTGTGGTTCAGATAGACTTCCATGCGCCTATAGTGTGTGGCGAGGACGGTTTACGGATACAGATCAGGAGCGCATAATGGACGACGACATGATGGAAGATATGCAGGAATCAGGGTCGTACAAGAACGCTCTGGCAGGTTTGGCGTCCGGCATGGCTGGCGGTGGCGACATGATGCCGTGCCCGATGTGTCAGGGTACTGGCATGGTCAGCCCCGAAATGCTCGGTGGTGCTGGTATGCCGTCGTTGCCTCCTCGTCTCGCAGCTCGTGGCGGGATGGGCGGTGGCATGAATACCGGAGAAATGCCGATGGTCGGTGGCGGTATGTCTATGCCTGCTCCTCGCATGAGGTAGTTATGCCTGGCGTCCGAGCGACAATGCGTGAATTCAAGGCGGGCAAGCTCCACTCCGGTAAGGGTGGTCCCGTGGTGACCAATCCCAAGCAGGCTCTCGCTATTGCGTTGTCCAAGCAGTCTCGAGCAAAGAAGTAGCCATGGCTGCATTCACTACCGCTGACGCCTCTGAGCGTCTCGCCAAACGGCAGACAGCCAAACAGTTGGGCGTGCCTTTCGGTATTGGCTCGGGCGTGAAAGTCAAGACCAAGAAGCCGGGCATCCTTGGGTCAGCCCTTCAGGGTTTAGGAGCGGTGTACGACTACGCCAAAAGCACCCCCGGCGCACAGGTTTCCACTCCGATCAACACAGGTTCCGGTGTCAGCATGGGCGGTCAGCAGAACGCTGTGCAGAATGTGGTCGAGCCTGTCCGTGCAGCAGGTCGCCGAGCGGTCGGTGACATCACCGCCATCCCTGGCGTCGGCAAGCCAAGCGCATCACCTACCGCAGCCGATTTCCGTGCAGGCAACTATGTCGCACCCATCGTGGACTATGCAACTCTGGCAACAACTGTCGCCCCTGGTATTGCTAAAGGAGTCGGAGCCGTACGCAACCGTCCTGTCTACGGCATCCATTCGTCGCCGGTCGCTGATCTTGACGTCATCAAACCTCGAGTTGCCGGACAGCGTTTCGGTGTTGCGATGGACGCCATTGACGACTCGTCATACATGTGGGACGCCAAGTCACCCTATGTCGGATCAGGTGATGTTCTCAAAAACCCACAAATGGAACTGCTCGAAAGCATGTTCATGGGCGAGGCACCAAACAACCTGTATCTCACTCGTGCCCCACGCCGGACAATCATCCAGGATGCAAACGTGCCGGTATCGCCGTCGCTTCGAGTCCGTGGCCCACAAGAAGTCGTGCAACAAATCCCTTTGTCACCAGAAGGTTTGCAGCAAGTGCTCTCCCAATACGGGATCAGTACCCGCTCTCAGCTCGCTGACCAGATGGCGAACATGTGGCGTCGTGCTAATCCGGCATACCGTCAGTCGGTGCGTGATCGCCCAGCCCAACTAGAAGCAGCACGCTCGGCGTACCTTGCCCAGCAACCAACACCAGAACCTCGACCGGCTGTGCAGATGGCTCCTGGCCGTCGCCCAGCTGCCGAACTAGCTCGTGAAACACAAATGAATCGTCGTGCCAGCGAAATTGTTGATGAGTTTAATGTTCCGTTGGATGAAGCACTTGTTATGGCTGAAGTCGAAATGGACTTCCGTGAATCTGCGCTTCGTATGGGCGAAAAAACGTTCGGTCTCAGCGGGCAAAACCTACAGAATTATCGCAATCTGGTTCGAAACGGAACTATCAAACAGATCCGTGAATCCAACCCCGAGCTGGAACAAATGTTTCTGAATATGTCTGAGATGGCTGGGTTCGGGGAGTAGTGGGTTAGTCTGCTATCACCTTTGAGGGAGGGTGATATGTGGCGTTTGATGTGTTTGTGTTTGACGGCTGGTGCCGTGATGGTCACGACAGCGGAAGGCTTCGAAGATCGTGCCCCGGAAATCGTGGTGGTGAGTCCCGAAGTGTTGCATGACTCGCATGTGGAACCGTCGCTGTATCGACCACGCCCAGAAACTGTGGTGGTGGATGACGGTGCGCTGTTTCAGATGAACGCTTTGGAACCGTTGCTTCTTGCCCGACAGCGGGAGGTGCATGGCATCTGCGGAGAATGGTACGACGAGGCCGTGTCGGTCGGCTGGACGCCCGAGGAGTGGAAGAAGCTGCGATGGATCATCGCCCGTGAGACAGGCTCGACATGCGACCCGACTGTGTACAACGGCAACGAGGCTACCCGTGACCGTTCGTACGGTCTGCTCCAGATCAACATGCGTGGATACCTGGAAGCTGATCGTCTCGCCCGATGCGGGCTGGCGTTCAAAGAGGAACTGTGGGATCCGGTCATCAACCTGCGATGCGGTCGGGTGCTGTTCGAGCTAGCTGGTTGGGACCCCTGGCGGATGCGCTAAAAATTTCTTGACAAGTATGGTCACCAGACTAAACTTTGCAACACCCCCGCCGTACGGTAGGGGCAACCACGAAAGGGGAACCATGTCAGACATTGTCCGTATTAACGAGTTCGTTGAACGCTCCGAAGGGGGGATGCGCCATGCCCTGCTGCACGCCGACACCCTCCGACAGGAGCTCGCCGAGCGAGGCGACTGGGAGCAGCTCCTGTTCGCTATCGACGGCCTGCGCCAACTGAAACTGGATCTCGACACCCTGTTGCGATCCTGCGAAGAAGACGCAGCACGACTCCTGCCCCAGAAGAAAGTCAACATTGACGGCTTCGGTGTTGTGGAGGCTCGCACTACATCTTCCCGTAAATGGGATTCGGAACCGCTGTTGAACGACCTGTGTCGCAACATCCTTGACCCGGACGGTACAGGCGAAATGAAAGCGGAGAACATCGGTCGTCTGCTTAAAGTGCTGAAGGCAGTCCTGCCGATCACATCGAGCCTCGGCTGGCGGGTGACCGCATTGAAAGACCTGGGCATCGACCCGGAGCAGTACAGCGAAACAACCTACGGTCGCAAGACTGTGCAGATCATCAAATGAGAGAGGAAGAAACAATGAGTGAGTCCACAGAAATCGCGGTTGCTCGACCGTTGACCCCTGCCGAGGTCAACTGGAAGACCGCCCAGAAGATTGCGAACACACCGTTCGTACCGTCGGCATTCAAAGGCAAGCCCGAAGCGGTGTTCGCTGCCATCCTGTACGGCGAGGAGCTCGGCATCGGGCCGATGCAGTCGCTGAACAGTATTCATGTCATTGAAGGCAAGCCGGGCATGTCACCCGAGCTGATGCGCGGACTCGTCGCCCGTGCCGGTCACCGTATCGACGTGAAAGAAGCATCAGCAGAGCGTGTCACCCTGTGGGGCAAGCGTGCCGACAACGACTCCGAAGCGACCGTCACCTGGACGATGGAAGACGCCCGTCTCGCCGGCCTCGCAGGCCGTGGCGCATGGAAGACATACCCTCGAGCGATGCTGTTGGCTCGCGCCACATCGGAACTGTGCCGGATGATCTTCGCAGACGTTGTCGCCGGACTGTCCTACACGCAGGAGGAGCTGGCATCCATCTCCGGGCAGGTATGGGATGAGGTTCCAGCCGATCCGCTCGGTGCCGAACCTGTCGCTATCGCAGCGACCCCGGTTGCACCAGCACCTGCACCAAACAGGGAACCGGAACCGGTCCAAACGATGACTGTCGAGGAAGTCGCAGCCGAGTTTGATGCCGAAATCATTGATGCTGTCATCGTGGACGACACCCCGAAAGTGGTTGGTGAAATGTCAACGGTCGCCCAGATTGGCAAGATCCGTGCCCTCATGCGGGAATGGGGCTTGGACAAGCCTGGTCTGCTCAACATCATCAAGATGGCGTGCGGGCAGGATGTCAAAACTGTCAGCCATCTGTCCAGAAAGGATGCAAGTAAAGTCATTGATTACATGACCAGCAACAAGCCGGAGGGACTCCATGCTTAACATCCTCAAAGGTTTGATAAAGACCCGCCGTCAAAAAGATGAGCACCTGAAAATCATGGCGAACCATCTGCTGATCTGCGCCAGTGTCATCGAAGAACTACGAGACGAGAACCGTGCCCTAAAGGATCGTGGTGACGCTTTAGCGTTCGTCTTTGAACGCAACGACTGGTCAATCGAAATGGAAAACCAGATCGCATTGCAGGTCGCATCGTGGAGGGAGATGCAAGGTGTTGCCCACGAGTAAAGCCCGTTTCCGTTTCGGAGAAAAACAAGATACATCGTGGATGGTGGACGCCCGCTGCAGAGACATGCCCCATGCCGAGTCGCTCGTCATCTTCTTCCCCGACAAAGGGCAGAACGCTCGAGAAGCGAAAAGGATATGTAACGGCACCCAGGAAACCCCGCCATGCCCAGTCAGGGATCAATGCTTAGCGTATGCGCTCAGTTTTGAACCGGACGGTGTCGTCGGCATCTTCGGTGGCACCACCTCGCTAGAACGCCGGGCGTTATACGACGAGATGCTGAACAAAGAAAACACAGGGGCACGCCTATACCACAACCTTGAAAACCTTGAGCAGCTCGTCAGACTCGTCTCCGAGGTGCATCGGGGACGCTGATAATGTTGACCCATGAAACGTCTGAACATCCCAGTAGAGGGGGACTGCGATATCTGTGGTATCCCTATACCGGAACCAGACATACCACGACTGTTCGACAGGCAGTCCGGTAACCTCACTTGCGACAGCTGCGACAAGCTCGTAGCCAACCACCGAAACGAGTACGAAGAACAATGAACCACATCACCCTGATCGGCAACGTCGGCAAAGAACCCGAACTCCGATACACCCCGTCCAACAAAGCGGTCTGCCGATTCAACGTCGCTGACACTCGAGGCCAGGACGACAAGAAGAAAACCGTCTGGCACACAGTCATCACGTTTGATGAGCAGGCCGAAAACGTTGCTGAACATATCAGGAAAGGCTCCCGAGTTATTGTCACCGGACGACTGAACAAGGTTGCGTTCGAAGGCAAAGACGGAGTCAAAAGGGAAGTTGCTGAACTGATCGCAGACGAAGTCGGTCTGTCCATCCGATTCACCAACAGAGACAACAAAACACCACGATCATCCAGCCCGGTAGTCGAACAGCAAATGCTGGACGAAGAAGAACCGTTCTAACCACAAACCATAGAGAGGGAAAACAATGTCAGACCGACAGATAATCCACCACCTGACCACCGCACTCGGTGCAGTACAAGTCACCGAATCAGAACGAGGCGTGTACCTCGACTTTGACAACACGGCGACCGGCGTCAACATGCACGTCGAACGTTGGAGGGGCGCAGTCGAAATTGCAGACACGGACGTCTACTGCTTCGAAACCACAAACCTGGCAGTCAGCTACAGACGGTTCAACGAAGCAATGCCCGAAGGGTATCGGGACCTCATCACCTTCCGTTTCCAACAGGACATCGAAGGACAGGTTCGCCAATCCAGCTTCTACTTCTACATGGACCCGACCGTCTTCAAGGACGCTGTTGCCAACATGGTCGAAGAAACAGAAGATGCAGATGGCACCTGGACCTCGGAGACAAACAATGAACAGGGATGACCGTGTCATTTACAGGTTGGGTCACGTCAACATTGAGTCACTGTGCATGTACTGCAACAGCGAAAAGCACGGATGCGTGACAGCGGACGACAAACCGATCCCCTGCCACCATGAGCACGACTGCACATGCGACACCGAATGTGTCTGCGAATGCCACGAATGGGCGAGCCTTGTCAGGTTCGCCCGAACCTGCCTTGAAACAACCGAAAGAAAACTGGGGATAGCCAATGAACATTGATCTAGCCGTTGAACTGCGAGCGTTCGGAGACAACCTGGCAGCCGAACACCAATACAAACGGTGCGCCCTCGCCTACCAGGCAGCCCACATGATTGAGCACCAGGAGGAGAAAATCAAAGAGCTGGAAGGGATGCTCGAAGACTCCGACCATTTCCGAGACCACTGGTATGAGCGGTATATCGAAATGAAGGAAGCGTTCAAGTCACTATGAACACTCAAGCCGAATATGAGTACATTGTCGTCACGCTGACACCCGAAGAGGAGGCTTTCGTGGATCGCATCGTGAACGCCATCTACTACACGGCCCTCAGCCTGATCGCCGTACTCGGACTCGTCTGGCTGTCCCGAAAACCACCCCGAAAATGAACATTGGAGAGGGAAATGAAAGCAACGATTCTTGTCGGTGACGTGTTGGAACGCATGTCGGAGATTGCGGACGGTTCGGTGCAGTGTTGCGTGACCAGCCCGCCCTATTGGGGTTTGCGTGACTACGGCAGTGAGGGTCAACTCGGTTTGGAATCCACACCTGAAGCGTATGTGGAGAACATGGTTGCTGTGTTCCGCGAGGTGCGTCGGGTGCTTGCCGATGATGGTGTTTGCTGGTTGAACCTGGGAGACACTTACGCTGGCAATAACAGTCGCGCATCCAATAACGGCAGGGCCGGTTTCGGTAATCCTAGAGAAGCGGTTGTTTCGCGCATCCCCGATGGACTCAAATCAAAAGACCTTGTGGGTATTCCGTGGCGTGTTGCGTTTGCGTTGCAGGCGGACGGCTGGTGGCTACGACAGGACATCATCTGGCACAAACCGAACCCGATGCCCGAATCCGTCACCGACCGATGCACCAAAGCGCACGAGTACCTGTTCATGCTCACCAAGAACGGTCGGTACTACTTTGACAACGATGCAGTCAAAGAAGAAGCAAAAACAGCACCGGCATTGCGTGACAAGCACGGCGAGGGATACCAAGCCGACTATCCGGGTGGTGATCGGTTCAGCGCAGGGGAACGCGTATGGGGTGCAGACGGTAGACGCAACCGCCGGTCAGTGTGGTCGATCGCCACAAAACCTTTCAAGGGCGCGCATTTCGCTGTCATGCCCGAAGCCCTCTGCGAACCACCCATCCTCGCAACCAGCCGACCAGGAGACCTCGTGCTCGACCCATTCACAGGATCAGGGACAGTCGGAGTCGTCGCGCTGCGTCACGGCAGAAATTTCGTGGGCTGCGAACTGAACCCAGAGTATGCGCAGATAGCGGAGCGACGGATCAGCGACGATCAGCCGATGATGAACGAAGTCAAATACGCATGACCCGCAAACGCATCAACATTGACATATCAGACGACCTTGACGACAGGCTGTCCGTGATGGCCGAACGGTATCAAGCGAGCAAAACCGAAGTAGCCCGAGCACTCCTTGACCGGCACGCCATCAAAAACCATGTGCCCCTAGCGCACTTCATTCAACAGCATCGACAAGACGCGAATCGCGCTCGCTCCCAGAGCCAAAACGCTCGCCGTCAGGTTCCACAACAATCTGCTCCACAACATCCTGAAACGTGACATCCCCAACCGGGTTCAACATCAACGTGTCACGCACCCACTGATCCGTGGAATGCCCCAACCAGCGGGCAATCACCGCCACATCAACACCCCGCTCAAACTGACGCCGAACAGCCCACCGTCGCATGTCGTGCACCGTCACAGTCCGACCGACAGCCCCCTTCGCAATCCGGTTCACAGTCTGAGCTGCATACGACGACGACGAAACCCCAGCGAGACTCGTCGCCGGAGCAAACACTGCTGCAAGCCCCAACGTCAACACCTCGAGCCGACCATCCACCGGAATTTCCCTGTAGCGACCTCGACGAGACTGCACCTTCACCAACGTCTTGCCTTCCCACGTTCGCACATCCTGCTTCGTCACCCGCAGAATCTCCCCACAATCACAGCCCGCCCAGCCAATCATCGACACAACCCACTCCCATCGTGGACCCATCTCAGCAGCCTTCTCCACAACCAACCGCATCTCATCATCAGACGGCATCCCCGTAAAAGCCTGACGAGGCCCACGCTTCGGCAAAGACACCGAATGCAAACCATGCACCGGCACAATCCCAGCCTCCACAAGCGCATCAAACCATTTCGCCACACCCGTCCGACGAGACGCAACCGAAGCCAACGTGTACTTCGCCAACATCCAATCCACAAACGCCTGAGCATGAGCCGTCGTGCAATCAAGAGGATGCACCCCAACCTCAGCGCACCAACGCTGCCACGTCATGATGTCCTTCTTGTACCGCTTCCGAGTATCAACACTCCGATAGCCCGCCAAAAAATTGGCTGTCACCCCACGCACAGTCGCCACGCACACTATGGTAACCGACCTCGAGCACCACCCCACCCTCGAGCAGTAAGCAGTTTGGGCAAGCCACCCTCAGCTCACGAAAATATTTCTGACGTCACGCACGCTACCCGCCCACACCCAGAGGGGTTTTGCCCGCCGGGCCAGCTGGCCGTCGGTACGCGAAAAGGCCCCGACCCAGATGCCCAGGCCGGGGCCTTACTTGCACTGTGCAACTATTGCAGCCGTGGGGAAATTGACCCAACCGCCACCCCGTGCATGAGATGCGCGAGGTCATGCGCCGACCGCATCGGACCGAAGCCGACCGGGTGCCAGGTTCGACCATCACCGACAGACACCAACCACACCCCCCAACCGGCACCGATACGCCCCCAATCCCAACGCCACCCGACCGGCGGAACCGGAAGCCGACTACCCAACAAGTGCAAGCACCGCCGCGAATGTCGATGCAACAGCGCGCCGTTATCACACGGCAACAAGTCAACCCGCGCCAGTCTCACAACAACCCCCTACGGCGTGCTTCTTCACGAATGGCCGCAGCCCGCTCCCAATACGATGAACCGAACAGCACCCCGGACACCAGCAGCACCGAACCGCTACGAACCGCCGCGAGTAAGTCCCGATCAGAAACACCGCGCAAAGTTTCACGCACTGAGTTAGTCATGACCCACCACCCGCAGCACGAACACGAACCCGCACCGCAGCACCCAACCGCCCAGGAGAATCCCCAGACGCTTGCCCACCGTGCACAGTGAAAGTCACCGACCGACGAACACCGGCCCCCGGTAGACACACACCGCACGCAATGCACGCCCCAACAGCAGCACCACCAGCCCGCAAACTGCCCCGCTTCCCATCAGGCCCGACGACATGCGCGGGGAATGGCAGACCGTCGCGGCCATACTTCCCCGCACCCGATGCAGGACACAACACCGCCGGGGGAACCGGAGCCGCAGCGTGAGCACGCGCCCACAACGCCGCCGCCTCGTGCTCGTCTCCCGCAAGCATGGCCACCGGTAGCCCGTATCGACTGGCCACCCGCGCAGCGTCTCGCACGTTCTCCGAATCTGCCGAAACATATACAGCAAGATTGCGCGGCCTTGGCATGAGATACCGCACCAACGAAAGTGACCGCGTGTATATCCATTGGTCCACGTCGGGAGTCGAGGCCGCAGCCTTCCGCACCGCGACCGCATACCACGACGCGAAGAGGTCCCCGTCGGAATGCCACCGGAACGACGGACGACGAACACCCGCAGCCCGTTGCACCATGGCCGAATGTTCCACGATCGCAACCAGCGCCCGCACGACAGCCCGCCCGCCGCCGCACCCGTACAAATGCCGCAGCCCGTCAAGGTTCGCCGCAGCAGCACGACGAAACCCAGGGGACCACGACTCAAGCCCCGCCGCGTAGCAGTCTTTACACGCAGCAGTAGCCCCCGGACACGACCCACCCACGGCCAAAGGCCCCGCCGGCAGCGGCAACGCGTTCGGTACCGTCGCCTTAGCCTGAACTCGCCGCCGTGAATCGTTGCCCATATGCACCGCCGGAGAAGTCTTAGCGTCATAATGCAGCAGCAGCCGCACAGTCTCACCGCACCGCCTGCAATCGACTGACACAGCAGCCCCGGATGTTTCAGGCATGACCGCGAACCGTTCCCGATTCATGACACCCCCCCGCGACAGTAAACACACAACACCGACCAGCCCGCCGGGTCTGAACTATCACCGGACACGAGACCCCAACGCGCAGCCCCCAACGCAACCAGCAGCGCGTCACGATCAGAAAACAACGTGAGCGGCAGCCCGTCACCCATGAGATGCACAAACGCAGCCCCGCACCCGTCACAGTTTGCAGAGTACTCCGAACGAATCACGACACACCCCCCAGATGATTCAAGTCATCCAGCATCGACGCGAACCCGTCAACATCATCCCCGAGCACTTCCGCCAGCATGCCGATGATCTCGGCGCGCCCGGTCGTATCTGGCTCGCATGACACCTTCCACGCTTCAAACGCAACCCCGCAACCCTCCGACCGAAACACCGTCCACACCGTGTCAAACGTGAACGTATCCGCGATCCTCGGGAACATCTCCCGACACTCGGCAACGTATTCGTGGAGAGTGTCTATCTCCCACGGCTCACAACACCTAGGGCACTTGATATCCATTGCCTACCCCTATCTACAAACAGGCCCGCACGGCCTGGCACTCTCCGAATTGAGAGCAGCACCCCCGCCGGGAATCGAACCCGGAAACGCCCCACTATGGCCCGAGGGTAGAACGCCGCTAACTAATCAACCACCGCGACCACCATGTGTGCCGGATTGAGTTGCCATTCGATGCCGTCATCAGACCGCGCTGTTACCTTCCCGTTATCCCAAACCCGTTCAACGGTGCCCCGATAACGCGCAACACCAAACAACCACGAAATACGCGCACCGGGTGACAACGTGATCCCAGGACAGCACCCACCAACCACAACGCGACCACCAATTACCGAAACGTAGTTGCCCATTAGATGGCCTCACAATCATGGCCGTAGTACCACTCAGACGCCTGCACAGTGTCGAGAAGATCAAACACCCGACCGCACCGGTAACCAACGTCCCACGCGTCAGAGTCAATACCGGAGTCGAACTTCTCCCGGTCCGCATCACTGAGCGAGTCCCACTCGACAAGCCGCACACCGTCCCGCACGTCCAACACAGCACCCGTGCCCAAATGGACGACAAACGCCGCCCCAGTCACCGACGAAGCACTCACAGCGCAGCCCCTTCCTCGTCGGACTCATCACCAAACTCATCGTCAGACTCATCACCAAACGAACACGGCACCACTTCGCCGAATTCGGCCACCGCAGCAAACGCAGCCGGAAGCCCGTCCGGTTCGTTGTCCAATTCGTCAAAAAAAGAAAGAGCAGCCGAAGCCGTGACCCCTTCATAGCCCGTCATATGTTCCAACACCGCCAGGCCGAAAGTCGCCCGGTCGATGGCCGACTGCCACACCGACACCGCAAGCCCGCTCTCATCACGACACTCATCACGCATGACAAGTAACCAGTTAATTACCTGCCGAAACGCATAAGAATCGAAATCATCCATGACATACCCCTATCCATGACACCGGACCGCACGCCCGGACACCCCCCACATTGGAGAGCATGCACCCAGCCTACCGCCCATTAACCCCACTTCCACGCATAGCCAGAAGAAACCCGGAGCAGACAGAAGTATTCTCACCCCCGTGCAACCTGTCCGCCCCCCGTCGGTACGCACGCTACGACTGAGACGACGAGGCCGGAAGCCGAAGTCGTGCCCCGCCGGGAGGCATTGTCACCCATGGCCGGAGCGGAGCCCCGTTACCGTGGCCGACTGCCACCCGTGGCCGGAGCCGCCGTCAAACGTGGCCACCCCCACCGTGCCGAACCCCATCACCCACCACGCAGATACTTGTAGTGTGCAACCTTTGCGCTGACCACCCACTTCTCGAGCAGGCCTGGCCGCACCTACCCTGCCCACCCCCCACCCCAGGGGGGGACCCCACCCCACCTTCTCTATGCACGTTCCCGTATTTTTCGACTTTTTTGAGGGTTTGGTGTTGTTTGTGGTGCGGGTTTGGTAGCGGTGGCGGGTCTGTGTTGTTGACTGCTCGAGGTGTTGGCAGCTTGAAGGCTTGGTTTCTCCCGCCTCGCTGCGCTCGTTGGGCTAACGCCCTCACTTCGTTCGGTTGTTCCTCAGGGACTACTGCTTGCGTCGGCTGTGTGTGGGCTTTTGCTATCCCTGACGGCATAGCAAATACCCTCCCCTTGGCGACCCTACGTCGTACCAAGTGCCGGACCTTTTCGATGTCCACTCGTTTTGTGTTCGTTATTGCAGCTTCACCCCATGTCTTACTCAAGAAACCGGGTCCTACTGAGCGTGCACCTTGACGCATGGGTTATGAAACCCTTTCAGGTTACGTTCCCTTCGCTCCCGGCTGAACGGGCTTACTGCGGGCCTTGACCGTCCTGCTGTGTCATCCCGACATGAGCGGACTCGTCTAGCTGTATGACCCAAGCATACACCCATGTTGCTGATAATGTCACACATACCACACATATTTCTGGGAGGGACCGAAAACATGCCAAGGCAATGCGACCGGCGGGCTATAGAAACACTCGCAAACGATGTCGAACTGCTCGACACAGCACTTCTGCTCGCAGCGGAACGACTATGGAAAACAGATCCGCAAGGATTCACGAACCCTGACGAGCTGATGGACGACCTGATCGAAGAAGCCCAAGTGGAACTCGACATGCAAAACTTGATGCGAGACAACCCATGAGAGACGACATTGTTGACGAACTCCGTCACGCGATCATGGCGGACAGGTATCCGTGGGATGTGACGGTCTATGAGCGGGCAATCGACGAGATTGAACGGTTGCGCCAAGAAGTCCAAAACCTGAGTGATATCAGCGACGGATGGTGGCAATTCCACATCGGCAAAATCTCCCCAGAAGAAATGGGCGCGCTTCTACAGAAAGCAGACGCAACCGCCAAGCGACCGATACCTGGTTACTACGACGCAGATAAGCGACAGAACGAGGAGGCTTCTAATGAGAGACGACATTGTGCGCCGAATGGAGTTGATGGACGTTCCCCCTGGCTCGTACGACGAAGAGACGTTGTACGACGCTATCGACGAGATCAAGCGGTTGCGCATTGAAAACCGGGCTGTTAAAGACGCCTACGAACACCTTGCCGAAATCAGCAAATCACAGCGAGAAACAATGACCAAATACCTATTCCCACAGGAGGAACAGCAATGAACGAAGACATCGTGACCCGACTGCGGGAGTTGCTGGATTACAAGGATGGAGGTTGGCCGTCGGATTCTCTGGCGTGGTTGCTTGCAGATGCCGCCAACCTCATCGAAGCCATTGAGGACGCTATGAGCGAATGGGATGGCTACAACGGTGACGACATCGCCGCACGGATTCATGTGCTTCTGCATCCCGATGAGGAGGCCCGCCGTGGCTGACGACATCGTGACCCGACTACGACACAAATACGCAGGGCAGTTGCCTATCTGTGCCGAAGCAGCCGACGAGATTGAACGCCTGTGTGCGCTCATCAAGGAATACGTTGACCTATCGCTTGCCGAGTGGACGGATGCGTGGTTTGAGTCAGATGACCTTGGCGAGAAAGCCGATCAAGCGTTTGAGGCGTTGAAAAAGGAGGCCAGCCGTGGGTGAGTGGTTCAGCGGATTCACGTTCGGGTGGGTCTTACTTGGGGTTGTTGTGCAGATTGTGAGGATGGTGCGTGGTGGCTGACGACATCGTGACCCGGCTACGAGGCGAATATCTCAACGACGTAACGGTGCTACTCGACGAGATGAAACGGCTACGGGCAGAGGCTGACTCTACTGACAAGAAGGCATACGACTCGTTGCGAGTTCTGTATGACCGTCAACTGGTCGAACTCAAAAAGCACAAGGCAGAGGTCGAGTATCTCCGTGCCGAAAACAAACGGCTGAAGGAATCACGGTTTGACTTGCAGGCAGCAGACCACATCGTCGAAGCAGTCCGTGATGTTCTCTACAGCGCACGGAGACTGACTGACATGCACAGACTGGCAAGTGAGGAGAAGAAAGTTTCTGACGAGTACGAGGAGTCTCGTGGTGGCTGACGACATCGTGACCTGGCTACGCAATGCCGCTAGCCGATGCACACACGGCAACGAGCGGTACTACAACGGCCCAGAAGGCATCGAAACGTATTTCAAAGATTTCTGCGTTCTCTGCGTGTCGTGGCGCGAAGCAGCCGAGGAGATTGAACGGTTGCGCCGGGGAGAAAAGAAAGTGTTCCCGCCGCTGTTGCACCACAATGGGCATCTCGAGGTCGTAAAGCGCGACGGTATGTTCGGTGTGATGTTGCTGATTGACGGCTGGTATGTAGATAAGGGTGAGGCGCACGCGGTGATGTGTGACCATTGGTCTTTAGCGTTGGAGGAGGCTCGTCGTGGCTGACGACATCGTAAACCAGATCATCGCTTTAGCGGACGGGACGTCACGATCGGATGGGCGTTCCACTCTGTACGGTGCAGCCGCCGAAATTGAACGGTTACGCCGTGAGAACGACTGGTACAAAGCGGTCAACACCCAGTTACAAAGCGACCTCGCCGCACAGCATGAGGATCAGTTCCTCACCTACTTTCGGCAGGCGTTACAAAGGGCAGACGATGATCTCTAAAGGCGTGAAGGTTCTCCGTTACCCGTTCGGTGATGTGCTGATCGAAGAGTTCGACGGTCATTCAACATGGCCGGGCGGTGACCCTGTCCCGAACAGCGACGAAACCCTCGTCTACATTCTCGAACGCAACAATGTGAAGGACCTGTATGAGTGCAGTTGATGATCTGATGTCCACCGTCACCCGACTTGGCAACGATGCGCTCGTCGCACAAGCCGTTTTCGCTATGGAAGCCGCAGGTTTGACGCCGACCCCAGAACTGTGCAAGGCCGCTTTCATTGGCGCAGCTCATTGTATGCGTTTAGCGGAGAAAGCTTACGATGTTGAAACCTTCAACACTGTCGAAATGCTCGCAGCACAGTCAGTGGCGTCGCTCTCCATGCAAATCTGGGCCACCCAACACGACATCCTCACCGGAGACATTCAACTGTGACCATGAAAAAAGCGTTCTCTGACGCCGACGACATCGTCGCAAACATCAAAGGACGCAAACCTCGAGCCAAAACCCCCACCAAACCGGTCGAAAACCTTGAAACGGTCACTGTTGTTACCAAAAAAGAGCTCGCCACCACCAAACGAGCCAGCCGGGCAGCCGATGTCGAGGAAGACCGAGTCAAAAAGACCCTCACAAAGGAAGAAAGACAGCAACGAGCCGCCCAACTGAAGGTATTAGGCGAAGATCTGCTCGCACAGGGTGTCGCCAGCCGAGAAATCCTCCCCAAACTCGCCCAATCCATCATCGTCGACCTTGGACTCCGGCTCGTCGCCAACGAATGGGAAATCAAATCCGCTGACGAAGCCACCAAAGTCGCCAAAATCTGGTACGACATCCTCCGCCTCGAAATGGGCCAGGCCACCACCATCAACGAACAGCGCATCGGGAACCCTGAGGACCGTCTGTCCCGACTGGAGGAGCTGCGAGCCGAAGCCAAACAGCGTGTCGAAGCAGGATTGCGTGCTATTGGGGATGGATCAGGCTAAAATGCGACGCAAGAGAAGGGACCTCTTTGTGCAACTTACATTTGAAGACTGGCTAATTATTGGGTACAAGGCAGGATGGTGCGGGCCGCCCGTCTGCTCAGAACACGACGGCATACCCACATCCGACATCGAAGAATCACAGATAATCGACGGCGAAGAACCGTGCATCAACATTGTGCGCCTCTACCCAGACGAAATCACCCGTCTCAGCGTCGAAGAAAACCACAGTCCGTCCGTATGGCGCGCACACAACATGGGTTGGCGATGAACTTCCTCTCCGACGACGAATTCGTCCAACTCACCCTCTCCGAACAAGACGAATACCTGAAACTCCTCGAAGCAGACCTGTCAGCCTGGCGACTCACAGGCAACAAACGCCAAGAAACAGCACACGCCCTCGTAAAAAAAACCGATTGGTTGCTGTATGGAGGAGCAGCCGGTGGAGGCAAATCCGAACTGCTTGCCTATCACGCCCATGAGCTTTCAGTGAAATACCCCGGACATCGCACCCTCCTCGTCCGAACAGCACTCCCCGAACTACGCCGATCCCTCATCATCCGCTCCCAGGTGCGGTACGCCCAACTGAACGTGGACGCCCATCTGCGATCCATCGACAACGTCAAAGCCTGGTGGTACGGGAACGGTTCCGTCATTGAGTACGGGTTCTGCGGACGAGACGAAGACGTCGGACAGTACATGTCCGCCGAGTACGACTTCATCGGTTTTGATGAGGCAACACAATTTACCCCTTACCAGATGCTGATGATTTCAGGCCGTCTACGAACCAGTCGCAAAATGGTGAAGCTCGGTGTCCGCACCCATGTCATGTTCGCCACCAACCCTGGCGACCAGGGGCACACGTTCCTGTACAAGATGCTCGTCCAGCCGACCGCCCACGGACGGTACGCCGTCGTCTACGACGTCCGGGACGGATTCGAAAACCCCGACATTGTTCGACGTGTCGAGATACCGGAAGATCCGGCTGACATCGAAAACATGGACATCCCCCACGACCCCGAAGACCACCTGGTCGTCGCATTCGTTCCGTCCACCGTTGACGACAACCCGCACATCGACCCCACCTACCGCAAACATCTGTCCATGCTCCCCGAAACGGAACGCAAACAGAAACTGTTGGGAGACTGGGACACGTTCACAGGGCAGTACTTTACGGAATTCAAACGGGACATCCACGTTGTGCAACCGTTCGAAATACCCGCAGAATGGCCCCGGTATCGTGGCATTGACTTCGGTACAGCGAACCCGTACTGCTGTTTGTGGGGCGCATGGGATCCGGCGACAGGCATCTGCTACGTCTACCGGGAAACATACGAGAAGAACCTGACCGCAGCCCAGCAAGCCCAACAGGTCAAAGCAATGTCCATGGGACCGAACGGCAAACCGGAAAACATCACCGCCACCGCCATCGACCCGTCCACCTACAACAACACATCCGGCATGGGACAAACCGTCTCCGGTGTGTACAACCAGCTCGGAGTGCCCGTCGTGCGAGCCAAAAACGCTCGTATCTCAGGCTGGCAGAACGTCCGCCGATATATGCAACCAGACCTCACCGGTGAACCAAAACTGAAAATCTTCTCCACCTGCGAAAACCTGCTCCGCACCCTCCCAGCCATGCGCCACGACAAAACCAAAATTGAAGACATCGACACCCACGACGAAGACCACGCCGTGGACGCCCTTCGCTATCTGCTCGCCACCCGCCCATATATTGAAGTAACACGCAAACATAAGCAGTTTCGGGAAGGTGCAGAGGGTAGGGTGCAGAAGTTCATGGACAAGCTGGATAAATCAGCGAAGAAACGGAGATGGTGAATGAGGATCGTAGACAACTACAACTATCTGCCTGGTTGCTGTTGGGTCTGCAGAGGGGTCGCTAAACCGATCATTGACATGGAACAAGATCTGGATGGGGTTACGTCACCAGACGACGACAACCCTTCCGCTGTCACCCGGCTGTACATCTGCGCCGACTGCGCCATCGAAATCGGTCGCATGTGCGCCCAGCATCGTGGACTCGAACTCACCCGAGCAGGCGAACTTGCCAACGCATGGGATATCGCAGTGAAGCAAGAAGCCCGAGCAAACGACCTCGAGCAGAAACTCAATTTGATCGCTGGAGCCATCCACGGTGTAGAATCAACACCAGTGGAGAAGGCAGGCTCCACACCTCCGAACGACGGGGACGTCGCTGCGACAGGCACCGCACAGCCTGAGCCGGATTCTCCCCTTGTCCGCAAACGCGGGCGTCCCCGTCGGGAGGAAACACCAGCCATCGACACAGACTTCGTAGGTGACCTGTGATCGCAGCAATCATCGCAACCGTTGCTCAGATACCCGTTATTGTGCTACTGCTCCGGGAGAACCGCAGATTGACTAATCTGCTCCTCAGCAAAAACCCTTCGGTCACAATAGCCACCGAGAACACAAAGCGATTAAAAACAAAACCGAAAGAAAAAGAATCTCAAAACGAACGCCATGCATGGCACAACCCTACTGAGGCAGTCGGCCCATGAAACCCTGGACACCACCAAAACCAGACGAAGTCATCACCCTGTGGAACAAGGCCGACCAGTATCTCCTCAAAGAACGCCGTGACTATTGGATGAACGCCTCCTACAACGGAGGACACCAGTGGGTGTGGTGGGATCAGACACGCAACATCGTCCAAGAACTCGACTATGCGACCGAAGCGGAACGATACACCCGTATCACCGTAGACAAGTTCGGACCTCGCACCACCAACCTGATCGCCCGAATGACTCGCTCCCCGCTCCTGTGGGAAGTCGAACCGACCGGCATTGACGACGCCAGCCTGCGCCGACAGCGACTCCAAGAACAACTCCTCCTCTCCGAAGCCCATCACAACGAATGGGAACAACTACGAGAAGAAAACCTCCTACAAACCTTGTACGGCGGTGTCGCAGCCATCTCGATTGAATGGGATCCTCAGCTCGGACCGATCACCGCCGTAGACCCAGTCACCGGCGTCCCCATCCCCGCAGGTGGGGTCAAACTGACACCGCTCGGTATCAGTGAATTCTGTTTGGAGCCAGGCTCCGCATCGCTGACCGATGCCCGCTACTGGATCAAATGTGTCGCCCTCCCACCAGAACAAGTTAAAGAACAGTATGACCTGGACTGGGATCCCGTACCGGACGCCGAAGCAGTCCTGTCGTCCCGTCATCGCACCCTGCTATCCCGACGCCCCCAAGGTCAGCCACCACGACTCACGCTCGTCTACTGCTACTACGAACGCCCCACCAAAAACACACCAGGCTGTGTCGTGCATGTCGTTAACAACAAGCAGGTGTACGCCTACGCTGACGGCGAAGGCTGGCCGTTCCCGTTCAC
>ERZ869921.182-NODE-182-length-40677-cov-32.952563_pt1 | contig 40677 bp, 62 predicted proteins | sample MGYA00579310_ERZ869921 | MGnify/ENA primary metagenome ERZ869921 (study PRJEB32216, sample SAMN09231816) | wastewater metagenome | place: USA: Maryland | collected 2016-06-21 | study: EMG produced TPA metagenomics assembly of the PRJNA472060 data set (Reclaimed... | reverse complement strand
ATGAAAACGTGGAGTAAGTGGGCGATGATTGCGGGCTTTGCTCTCTACTTTGCGAGCATAGGCTACGTCATCGTCTCGAATGTTATTAAGCTATTCCGCTAACATGCTCACAGATGAAGAACGAACAGCACTCGAAGTCGCACAAGGTGCGCTCCCAGGACAGACCAGTATCTATGACCAGCTTCCCGAAAGCGGAGATGCTGAACGTCCAGCGGATAGCAGCAGTGGAGTACGGAGGGAGAACGTACTTGGCTTTGGTCACTCCGACCAAGCAGTACCTCTTCCTCATCAGCAAGATGCAGCCGAACACAATGGAGCATCTGATGACGACAAAGCTCTTCCGCCAGACTACGAGTATCCCGAAGGGAACGACTCGGTCTACGACTGGCGCAAAGCGAAGTTCCACAAAAACGCGATAGACGCGGAGTATCGAAAGATGCTCGAAGCGAAGAAGGACTTCGGCGACGCATACAAAAGGGTCGCGATGTTCTACGGTGATTTCCACGAGTCGATGGAACGGATTGCAAAATCTATCACCGAGTTCTACAAGGAAATAAATAAGACCAAGTTCTAACATGCTAAAGATTGGAGACATCATGAAGATGCCCGAGATGGGAAAGCCAGGGAAGAAGGAACGCCGCATTCATACCTCACGGCATGAGCTGGCCGACAAACTCTGTGCCCATTTCAAAGAGCCGAAGAAGTTCGCGTTCTGGCTCGGTGTCATAAATCGGTACGGAGAGCATGCGGTGTTCCGCCAATGGCAAGGACTCCGCGACTACCCGAAGCCGTTCACTCCAGGTCTCTTGCTGTGGAAACTCAAAGATGCAAAACAAAAACAGGGAGGAGGTCAGCCCGATAGTGACGCTGGGAAAGTACAAGGGTCGGCGAATCGACCAGCTCCCAAACTCGTACCTGCGGTGGCTGGTGACGAAGCCGTTCCCAAAGCCGTGGCTCGAAGCGGCGAAGAAGAAGCTGGGAGCGTCCAAGTTTGACGACATCGAAATGAATGTGTCAAGACACGCGCTCGATATGTTCTCGACCCGCTTCCTCTCCCTATGGATGGACGCACCGAAGGAGGAGCACGACGCTGGAATCGCCACCTATGTGGCTAGGCTCGCGCAGGAGGCATGGGACAAGGGAGAAGACATCTCGAAGCACAGACACCAGGATGAGGGCATTACGCGCGAATACAGGGGCGTTAAATGGGTGTTCGGCGTGTCACCAAGCATGCCCGAATACAAAGATGTCATCACCATCATGGACTGATTATCCACAGGGAGTAACACCAGTATACTGTGCTGTTAATCCCTGTATGGTACAATGATGGCATGGAACAAGAAAACCATGCACCTCTCGAACAGATGTATACCGCGTCGCGCGTGGCCATCCTCATCGGGGTGACACCCGACACGGTATGGCGTTGGGTTCGAGAGGGGACGATGCAGTCAGTGGTGCTGGGCACAAGACAGGTGCGAATCCCCGAGTCGGAAGTACGTCGAATACTTTCAAAAAAGCGAGGGGAAATTATTAAGGATTCTATTTTCGATTAAAGAGTATGAACAACACACTCGGTGAGTTTCAGAAGCGCAAGGCAGCGAACAGTGCATTTATCACATTGAAGGACGGCGAGAGCTGCAAGATACTCCGCGTCCGTACAATGAAGCCAATCACGAAGGAGAGCTTCGGAAAGGAGGGAGAGTTTCTCCGCCTTGAGTGCGATGTCGAGACGAGCGAGGGCATCAAGCTCAAGCAGTTCGACAACGGCGCGACGTTCTTCATCAACCAGCTCGTCGAGAAGGGTGTCGATGTCGGGTCTTCCTTCACGCTCAAGCGCGAGGGTGAGCTGACCAAGACGAAGTATTTCGTCAGTGATGTCGTGAACACGCCGAAGCCTACTGGCTCGACGACCACGGCCGCTCCTGCTGGTGCAGCACCAGCTCCGACCACGGCAACCCCGCCAGCTCCGTCGACTTCGAGCACGCCTAACGGCACGCTCTAAATCCCATGACAGCCGCAGAGGAGTTCTTGAAAAAGAAATCCGTGCGGGCGTTGGAGTACATCGGGATTCTGAACGAGATGTTCGAGAGTCCCGAGTACGACTACGCCTTCGATACCTTGAGCGGTATCATGGATTGGGTCTCGGACAACAATGCCATCACCGACAAACAGGTGCAGGCCATTGAAAACATTAAGAGTAACCCGAGCTTGCGTCATCACGACGACTCGGAACAACCATTCTAATATGAATGAAAAAACAAAGTTCAAAGCAAAGAAGGGTGCGGTGAAGAAGGTCGCGCCGAAGCGTTATTTCGGTACGACAAAGGTGAAGACTGGAGCGAAGGTCGCGCTCGTCTCTTCCCAGAACAAGAACGGATGGTCGCTCGGTATCGCCCTCGGCAAGCGCAACGTATGGCTTACAGGCGTACGCTTCGCATCGGTCGAAGAGGTGCAGCGTGCAGTGAAGAGCGACATCGTGTTCCTCGCAGCAGCTAACGCAAAGAAGTAGTCTATGCCTACCGACGCTGAACTCGACGCAATGCGCAAAGACAACATTCGCGCTACGCAGGCCGCAGAAGATGCAGCCGCCGACGCACGAGAGGCAGACGCTCGGCGTGGCATGACCAATGCCGAAGCGGAAGTCAAAGAAGCGACCAGCTCCATCGCGAAGAAGTTCAAGGAGCAAGTGCTCGGCGACGACACCGACGAGGAGTTGCCGCAGGATGATTAAAATCATCTACCCTGGCTGGCTGCCAGACCTCAATCGGTACATCAAGGCGTTGAACTCAAACCGCTTTGCTGGGAATACGATGAAGCAGAAGGCGAGCGGAGACGTGGCTACCATCGGGAAGCCGAAACGTAACCATGTGCTGCTGCCGCCTTTCTTCATCCACTTCCATTGGGTATGCAAGGACAAGAAAATCGACAAGGACAACATCGCGTTCGCGAAGAAGTTCATACTCGATGGCTTGCAGACCGCAGAGGTTCTGCCGCAAGACAACTGGAAAGGCGTTGAAGGATTCAAAGACACGTTCGATGTCGATAAAACGAATCCGAGAATCGAAATCACAATCTATGGCTCAAACGAAAAAGAAGGACACCAAGAAAATTGAGAAGAAAGTGAGCGAGCTTGCGACCGAGATGGGCAAAACCATCGAGGAGCTTGCCACCGAGATAGGAAAAATCTCGCGCGGCATGGAAGTTCTCGCTGCCTCTCGGCTCAAGCGTAAGACCATCGTGAGGCTCATCGCTGTATCGTCATCCGTTCCGATGGATGATGTAGAGCGTGTGCTCGTCGGCATGGAGGAATTAGAGAAGACCTTCCTCAAATGAATGAACGAGCCGAAGAGATGAAGGAAGTGCTCAACGCTCCTGCACAACCGCAGCCATCGGAGCTGCCGCAGAAGCCTGGGCGCGACCGCATCCCGAAAGAGATTGTGCGGTATCCCGACCCCGTGCTGTTCAAGAAAGCCGACGACATCGTGTGTGACTGGCTGCACGGAGACGACCACAAAGAAGTCATGGAGCTTTTCAATGACCTCATGTGTACGCTCGTCTCGCAGAAAAGCGGTCAGCATCTCGGCATCTCTGCTCCACAGATAGGCGTGAGCAAGAGAGCGATGATTGTGCTCGGTGTCGCGATGGTGAACCCGACGTGGTCTCCCGTCTCGATGCCAGGAAACCCAAGCGTCGAAGGCTGTTACTCACTCCACGAGGATGACGGGAAGATGATTCTCTTCAAGAAGTGGCGTGCCCCGTACGGCTGGGCGAAATGGGTTGAGCCAACCAGCGGCATCGTCCGCGAGGAGAAGCTCAAGGGCATCAAAGCTGTCGTCTTCCAGCATGAACTCGACCACCTCAACGGCACGCTGCTTGAGAACGCCGAGTTCATGACGGTCGTCGACGGGAAGTATGCACCGTATGCTTTGGGATTCGACCCGAAGGATGGTACACTTTCAAAGTAAACGTGCGCCATTAAAAAGTAATTCAAGAATAATTCTATGAATGAAAACAACGACAACGTAGTTCCTGGAGCAGAAGCTCCTGCCGCAGATGTTACTCCTAACGATGCGCCGAGTGGAATGGCTGCCGCAGCCGACCACCCTGTAACTCCGAACGGAGAGATGGGCGCAAGCGACCCTGTCGCTCCTAGCGCAGATGCTCCTGCTGTCGACCCAGCTCCGAGCACTGACGCTCCGACTACCGATGCTGCCGCTCCTTCAACGGACGCTCCAGCAGCCGATGCACCTGTCGAAGACGCTCCTGCTGCACCAGCAGAGCCAGTAGCTCCGACTGGAGACCTCGCCCCAGGCGCAGACGCTCCAGCAGAGACTCCAAACTTCGTGGGCAAGCACTCTGTCTCGGGGGAATAACACCTCGTTTCACATGTAACCTACAGAAAAACCCCTCGTAATGAGGGGTTTTTCTTATACCTGGTGGCCTATTGAGAATCGAGCGGCCAGTCCTGCTTCGGTGTAGACGCTGCTTTGACGGCAGAGAATGCACCTGCGGCGGTGAGACCTGCCACGAGGCCAGCTCCGAGCGTCATGAGCGGCGACATGGTCGAGAAGATGAAGGCGATACCGATGCCCAGGAAGATGGCCAGAAGGCCAGCAAAGCGGGATGCGATAGCGTCGGTGTTCTTCAAGACCTGCACGAGCGCGAGCGTGAGCGGTGCGACACCTGCGACGAGGGCGAGCATGTTCTGCGATAGGAACGTGTTGATTTCTGGGGGCATGTTACATGTGAAACTAGGCTTATAATCGGTCGACGAGCGCGGCGACTTCCGCGAGCTTCGCCTTAATCTCCTGCTTGAGCATTGCTGCGCTCTCCGCCGAAGAGAAGAGACGCTTGAGCAATTCCACGCGGGCGAAGATGGTGTCATCCGCCTTCGCAAAGGAAATCTCCTGGTGCGAAAGAAGAATCATGTCGGGCTTGATGGGGATGAGAGCCTCGTTCTTCTTGAATATCTCCATCGCGCAGCGGTACTGCCAGTCAGTGAGCGCAATCTCCTGCGGCTCGATGATGCCATCGTGGTCGATGTCATAGCGTGAGCTGAACTCGATACCGATGAGGTAACGGTTCGGATTGACGAATGAGCCGTCGGCATTCTTGAGGAGATAGCGGAGAGCGTTCTGGCTTGGGCGGTCGATGATGCCCGCATTCCATGAATCGTCGGTGTCCTTCACGAGCTGCGTGACCTGCCCTTCTTCGCGTCCGATGACGTAGTGAGCGGAGGTCGGTGACGGACGATTGGCATTCATGAGCCACTCTACCGCGCCCTCGTAACTGCCGAGCGTCTGGTGGAGAACATAGCCGCGTTTGGCCATGACTCCTTTCGTATAATTGGGTGTCTGCTTAAAAGGTATTTCCATAAAACTATCTTCCACGTCCGATGCGGCGAAGCTCACTCTCGTGAAGCGTCTCGATGCGGACGAGTCGGCTATTGTAATCGGATAATTTCTCATCGAACGAATCGAACTTTACGTCGAGACGCTGGATGTCTGCCTTCAAATGCTCCATGTGATTCGACTCAAGAAGCTGGGCATACTGCTGAATGTCGGCGAGCTTTTTGTAGATGTCCGTGAGGGACTGACCCGACTGTCCGTCACCCTTTTTTCCAGGGGTGGCGTACTTGAAAATGACGACGATGAGCGCGGTGGCTGCTGCCATTCCCGCGACTGCGCCGATGTTATTTGCTACGCTCTCCAGCATTGTCTTTTTCTTTTTTAATGGTAAAGAACTTTACTGAAACCAAGTGCAGAACGAGAAGCCCAACAAGCGCGACGTATGCCGCGGATACAGGCTTGCCGATGCACTCCTTCACGGCTGCGACAATCACCGTGAAGACCAACGCGAGGTCTGGCAACGACGCTGTTGAAACCTTTGCCACGATACGTTTCGCCGCGGTGAACTTCTCCGCGTCTCCAGTCTCGGGGTTCTTTGGGAGCTTTTGCTCTTGTGCTATTGCCATAGAATTATTATAACACAACGCTATGCCACGCCAACCTCTCGAAGCTCGAATGAGATGGTCGACTCAATCTCTTTGTCCTGCTGGAGAATCGGTATGCGTGCCTGGAAGTTGGCCACGAGCACCTTGTAGTAGCCTGTGTAGACCGTAGCACCGCTATTGTGAGCCACAGCGACCGTTCCACGCTGGCCGCGCAGCATACCCGTGAAGGAGCGGGGTGTCTTTGCCGTGTAGAAAATCTCCTCGTTGTCGATGAGCAGGCGGCCTTGTTCTGGGAAGTCGCTCGTGTCGTCACATGCGATGGACGTGGCCGAGTTGTTGAGCGATGCCGTGGTAAGACACTTGCCGTAGTCGATGTCCTGGAACTCAAGGATACTCTTCTTCATCCAGGCAATCTCGGCGAGAGCACGAAGCTCGCGACCGCTCTTGCTGTCCTTCTTTCCATCGAGACGGAGCACCTCGTTCGTAGCAAAGGCCGAGAGCTGCCAGGTCTTCGTCTGGTTCGGCTGCGGCAGATACTCCATGACCACGTCGTAGAGTTCTGGCGTGGTAGAACCGCTGCCCTCCATGCCAATCCAAACCCAGAGTTTCTTGTAGATGACAGCATCTCCGAAGAGGAGCTTCTTTGAAGTGACAACTCCAGCATCAACCGCAAAGTCGGCAGAGCCGAGCGTCGTCCAAGAGGTCGAGCTGGTGAGTTCGTCGGTCGTGTACTTGACCACGATTTTATTTCCCGAGACCAGCTTCTTGAAGATGAGCGTGAGTGAGAACGCGAGCTTGTCGATACCAGCGACGTTGTCGATGTTCGACATGATGAGGAAGTTTTTGTCTGCGGTCTTCTTGTAGGTGTCGAGTCCGCTAGTGTTGTAGATTTTAGTCTTGTCTGCCGTACCTGTATAAAATGGCTGCGGATAGTTGAAGTCGCCCGCGTAAATCGGGATGAGTTTGTTCGAGGTGGAGTCCGACGGGTCTTTGACGTAGTTGAAGAATGCCTCGCCGTCGTAGATGAGATTTCCCCACCAGCATTTATTGTCGTAGGCCACAGCACCATAGTCGAGGTGTGCTGATGCTTCGTTTCCAATGGCGACCTTTGCATCATCCTGTTTGAATATCTGGTTCATACTTGCACCGTCCCATGCCCACACCTGCTTGCTACCGATGGTGAGGATGAGCTTGCCGAACTGATTGAGCATTATCTTTCCATCTACACCGTAGGTGATGACGTTCATTCCTGCGGTATCGAAGACCCATACGCTCGTGTCGACAGACCCCGCAATGTTCCACATGCGGAGTTCGATTTGATTGATGCCGAGGTTATAGAGGAGGTAGTAGAGATTCCCCTGGTAGCCACACATGGCGATGATTTTCGCGCCAGTCTTCTTGTCGAGAACTTTCGTGAAGTCAGCCGATGAAGCAGGAGCAGCGACGCTTGTCTTGACGATAGCCTGGTAGTTGTTCGATTCGTTCTCGACCGCAATGTATGCGGTGTTACCAATGACGCATCCAGCACGGGTGCTCTGCACGCTATAAGTAACCACACCTGCGATATTCGCGGTCTGGTCAGTCCAGCTCGTACCATCGTATTGCTGCGCGACAGTGGACGTTCCTGCTCCAGTGGAGAGAAACCATCCGATGTTGAGGAATCCGAAGATGCGGGACATGTACTGCTGGCTCGTGCCGAACTGTGTCGTCGTGAGAGCCGTGTACGTTCCAGCTCCAGCATCGTAGTAGACCTGCGGGCGACCGCTGCCATTCTCTTCCGTTCCGAGGAGCGGGTAGATGACCGATGCAATTTCCACGATATTGCCGCAGGTTATGTTCTGTCCGATGGTCGAGTATGTCGTGTACGCGCGTTCAAGTTTCAAACCTCCGACGAGCGAGTGAGCGTCGATGTTCGAAGAGTAGTAGAAGCTCTGGTCATCCATGAGGGAAGTGGAGCTTTTGATTCCACCCGACCAGTCGGACTGCGAAACATACCACCACTTTGAGAGGTCGTTGTATGTTCGGTCGCCCTGGGCAAAACGATTGCCGTACAGGGGGGACTGCGATACCGCATACGCAGGCTGCTGCTCCACGCCCTTGAGCATGTAGCCTGTACCGTTCAGTGCGATATGGTATTTTCCTTTTGTAATGACGACAGCCATAATGATTTACTTCAAACGATTGCGAACGCTGCTCCCGAGAGAGATGCCACGTTCCGTCTTGATGCGCTTGGCAAGGCTCTCTGCCGCATCATATACCTGGTTGCCGCCCATCGGCGTATCGCCAGAGTTTCCCGCGCTCGCCTGGAGCGTCGAGATGCGCTTCTTTTGCTCCGCGCTCACGGTAGCGAGAGCTTCCGCATGCACGGCTTTATTCTGTGCTTCGTAGTCTTTCACTCCAGCAACGACACCGCTTGCTGTTCTAACTGCTGCCCCGATTGCGCTTTTGATTTTATTCATAGGAATATCTTTTAACTATTAAGGTCGGCCTCCTCGATTGTTGAAGGCTGGGATGATGCGAGCTGGTCGCATCGGCTTGAGCTTGGCTTTCTCCATCTCGTACCATCGGTCGTAGCGGTCGATAATCATGATGATTTCCTGGAGCTTCGTGCGCGTAGTCTCCTGCGTGACTTCCGCAAGGGACTCGACGAGTTCGCGAATCTTGTACCTCCAGTAACGAGACACGCAGGCATATTCGAGAATCGTGATGAAGCGGTCTTGCACGTCGATGACATCGGTCGTCGCTGTGCCGATGGTGTAGCTCTTGAGTCCTTTGATTTTGAGAGGCTCGCCTGCGGTGGTGAATGCCTCGCGCGTGCCGAGATAGATTTTATTCTCGTCGCGAGAGAACCTCCAGTTCGCGGAGTCCTCGACTTGACACCAGTCCATAGCCGTGCCGTTCTTGCGGCGGGCAAAGTCGATGACCGCAATGCACTTCGGCTGCAAGACCGAGAGGTCGAGCGATGTCATGTTTGCGGTAGAGACGAAGTTCGTTTCGTCGGTAAACTCCTTCCAAAAATCATCACCGAGCGAACCGATGCTTGATGCGATGATGTCCATCCATACGGTATCGAGGAGTGCAACGGTCTTGTTGTCGATGGAGACAGCCGTTCCATTCGTAGGTGCGGTGACGAAAGTGATTGCACCCGTCTCTTTATTGAGCGAGTAGTCGGTCACTTCGGTCTTCGTAACACCTCCCACCTTCACGGTGTACGAGCTTTCGAGGACAGGGTAGGTGAGAAGAGGCATGAGGAAGAGGACGGTGTTACCGTCTCCCGTCCAGTCGACGTGCACCCACTTCTCCACGTCGCCCACCTGGACTCGCAAACGACTGATAAATGTTGCATGTGTCATAAGATTAGTTTACCACTACTGGTCACGCTTTCCAATGAGGCCAGCGTCATTACTTTTAACGGCTTTCGTGCTCGTCCCGCGCGTGCCTGTCATGCCTGCTTCTCCGCTCTTAATCGCCTTAATGAATCCCTTGCGGACGATTCCGAAGACGGTGATGATGGCGTTGAACACATCGCTATGCGTGATGGTCTCGTAGAGCGTGCGGCCGCGTAGAGTGGTCATCACGTCTGACTGTGTGATTGTCTCCGTAAGAGTGCGCACAACGCCACGAATCATCGTAGCTGTATGGGTGATTTCTTCGGTGAGAACGCGAGCGGTGCTCTTGAGGATTGTATCGACGTGCGTGATGGTCTCGGTAAGAACTCTTCCTGCCTGCTTCAAGACAGTGTCAGTATGCGTTATTGTCTCGGTGAGAGTGCGGAAGTACTGAGTGACCGAAGTGAACGTCGCAGTCTGCGTGATGGTTTCGATGAGAGTACGGGAGAGGTTTTTAATGAGGGTATCTGCATGGGTAATTGTCTCAAGCAGAATCTTCGCTTGAATCTTGATGCTCGCAAAAGTATCCGTATGAGTGATGGTTTCAGTAAGAGTACGCACCAGGTTGCGAAGCATGGTTGCGGTCATTGTTATTGTTTCAGTGAGCACGCGAGAGACTTGCTTGAGAATGACATCCGTCATCGTAATCGTCTCGGTGAGAGTCTGCGTGTAGTTTGTTCCCGCAGCAGAATCATCAGTGAAGGTTGTCTGTCCGTTCGTTCCATCAAAATGACAAAGAAGTACAGTGTACGCATCAGCAGAGAATGGGCCAGAAGGAGTGAAGTTTGCGGTATAGTATGCAATACCCTTTGAAAGTCGAACCTCATCAATCCATCCCGTAAAGTTGTTACCGAAAAATCCCTGTGGGTTTTGTCCGATATACATCAACCCACTAAGAGCTGTAAGTGTAGCTGAGTACGAACCATAAGCAAGGCTCTTTGACTGCATCACTCCGTCGATAGACAAATACCAGGTATTTCCATTTCGACAAACAGCTATGTGGTATACGGTATTTGCGCTCCATGATTTTGAACATGAAAAGTTTAGGTCGGGCGATGATGAAAAAATAAGATTATCGCTTCCACTAAAGTGCATGTTGAAACCCTTGTATGCACCACCAGCTTCAACTTGCGTCATCGGACAAGTATATCCACTTGGAGAGGCTGGTGTTTTAACCCACATTTCCCACGAAAAATCTCCCGCTCCAAAATCCCAATCAGTATCATCGGGGATACTGATATAGTCACTAGTCGCAGCGAACTTTCCCGAACCAGTACCGTACTGTTTCCAGGAAGTATCTACTTGTGCGCTGCCATGTGCGGTAAGTGTTTTTGTAGCCATACAGTTTAATTATACATCCCTGGTAAGGACATTGCTGTCCCTACCAAAGTGAGGAATCAAACTAGCTGTGCTGCACCTTCCAAGTAATTTGGAGGGAGTCACCGTTCACCACGTTGATGGCGGTGAAGACCTGGCGGCAGAGAAGCGTTCCCGATGAGCCAGCGTTTAGAACGCCAGATTCCGTGACCGCGACTGTACCAGTAACAGTGAAGGTGTTCACAAGCTGTGCGGTATCATTCGTCACCGAAGTGGTGACTCGCGATGCCGTAGCGTTTGCGCGAGAGAGTCCCGACGTTGCGCTCTCCGTCTGGAGAGTGGTGTCGGAGACGTTCGCCGCGTTCGTTCCCGTTCCGAGTGCGATGTAGGTGAAGGCTGCCTCACCGCCCGCGCCGTTGTTGCGAGATGCCGCACCTGCCTTACCTGCGGAGGTAATGAGGTTTGAGATTTCGCGCGAATCAGCGTAGCCGCCGAGGAGCTTCGAGAGCGTCGGATGCGACTGTACGAAGTACGGAGAGATGAGACCTGCTTTGAGGAGCTTGCGGCATAGGCCGTTCTCTGCAAAGACCTGCTTCACTTCACCGTGGAATGTACCGCGCTTCGGACAGTCCTGTGCTGTTCCTACGAGACCAGCGTCTACCGCCCCAGCACAAGCGGAACAGTGTCGGACTTCGTGCTTGACGTTGTCCAATTCCTGCATCCGTGACTTGTTCTGTTGGGTGTTAGTTTTTTGTGGTGTCATTGGATTGTGCATCTTTAACTTCCGATGATTCAGCAACCTCGACCTTCGCCTGCTCTTTCTCGCGAGCGACGGTAATCACCTCTTCGCGACGCACCTCAAGCTCCTTGGGAATCTCAAGTTGAGATTCCTGTTCGAGAGCAGCGATGGTCTCGTCCGCTTTCTTGGCGAGTTCCTCCTGGTCTTTGTTCTCGATGACGGCAATCTCTTCACCCACGCGCATCTCCAAAAACTTTTGAAGCTCGCGCTTGATGTGAGCGGTGTCCGTACCGAACTCGAAACCATGAGAGAGGGACTCAATGACTTCGTCGTTCTCGTCGAGAAGGTCGAAGCTCACTTTCAAGAAATCGACCTGGTCGTCAATGATTCGGTCTTTAACGGTGGAAGTGATTTGAAGTTTCTTAATCATGTTAGTCGTAGAAGATGTATGCCACAGGCGATGTTCCCGACAAACCGACGGACAACGGAAGCGTTGTGAGCTTCTTGCCAGCACCAGGGAGCATGATGTCCCGAGAGTCGGCGAGAGGCGAGTTCAGCGCGAGGATGTCCGTACCAGTGACCGTCGCTGCTTCGTAGAGCTTCACGCTCGCTGCGTCCGCACCTGCGAACAGGGCGACACCGCGAATGATTGTACCTACGGGGAGCACGGCATTGGAGTTTGCTGCGACTCGTTTGATTTGCATACAGTTTCCTTGTACTAATCTGCGTTAGGGTTCGACACCCCCAACGGGGAAAGCCCCCGCTATTAAGCGGTAGGCTTGATTCCCTCGATGGCTGCTGCAACGGATACCGCTGCAACTACCTGTACTGCGGCGTTGCGTCCCGAGGTTGCCGTAGCAAAGTCAGTGACGTTGAATGCAGCAGGGCGGACGAATGCGAGACAACCCTTGACGGTGCTCGTACCCGTCTGAACGGCTTCGGCGATGGCTGCACCGCCTGCGGAGTCAACCGAGGCCATGAAGACACAGTCTTCGAAGATGTTCGAGAACAGGATGTCGCCGACTGCATCGAGACGGATGAACGTCGCGGTAGAGCTGGACGATGACATCTTGAACGTACAGCCGCGTGCGCGGTTCGACTTGAACTCGAAGCCAGAAATCTGGTCGATGTGGAAGACGGAACGTGCTGCGGATGTGAGGAGCGTGTCTGCTCCGAACTCACAGTTGAGGAACGTGGCAGAGTCGCAGCCCGCGAGGAACTCGTGAGCGGTCGTACCGCCGAGGTTGTTCACGACACCGAAGATGAACGAGCAGTTCTCGTAGAGAGAACCCTCTGCTCCATCCTGCACTACGAACAAAGCGTTCGCGTGAGTCGATGACTGAATGACCTTGAGGTTGTGGAAGGAGTTGCGAGTACCCGTAACCTTGATGACGTAAGCCGAGTCGACTGCTCCCGAGAGAGAAATCTTCGCGCCCTGGTCAGTAAGGCGAGCACCTGCACCGTCCATTCCGACGACGTGGATGCGATTCTTCGTCCAGTCGATACCCGTGGACACCGCGTGCGAAGTGTTACCGTTGAGGGCAATCACGTCGTTACGATTAGTGACACAGCGAGCGTACGCCTCTTCGAGAGTATCGCAGAACGCCTGGCTTCCGTCGTTGTACACCTGGGAGTACAGCAACTTCATGAGGGCGTAGTTCGTGTCCGTGGTCGCGCATACATAGTACACGTTTCCAGTCGGGCCACTGAAACCAGAAATCTCGGACGCGAGGAGTTTTGCTCCTTCGTTGAGACCTGGGTACAAATCTTTGAGTAACATAGATGTGTAGTTTTTAGAGCACGCTGGTAATGGTCGACTTCCCCGAAGGGATGATGGTTCTTTTGATGAGAGCCATCAAGAACATGGTCTCGATTAAGAGAGTGTGTTGTGGAAGAAGAACGCCTCCTTCGCATTGCGCACCTCCATCGTGTACTGACCAGTTACCTGCGCCTTCCATGAGCGTCCAGTCTTAGCAAGCTCTTCTGCACGCATTGCGTCGTTCTGAAGGTTCATGTACTTCACGCGAGCCGACTCACCGATAATCATCGTGTCGTCGGGCATCCATGGGTCAACCCAAACATTGAGCACATAGCCGAGGTCGGACGTGAACTTGTCGACGACGTATCCTGCGTCGGTCGAGTTGTAGTCCTTGCGGCGGTACGCCTGGTCGAAGGCCGAGATAGCACGCTTCTGCTTGCCTCCAACAAGGATGAAGTCAGGAGAGCCACCGTCGTCCCAGATGAGCTTGACACCTGCGTTCACGACGCTAGGAGCAAGAGCTTCTGCGGTAGTCGAGTAGTTGCCGCCCACCTGGGAGGTCATCTCAATCATACCTGCGGAGCTACGGTACGAGGTGTCCGAACCTGCATCGGCGGATTTGATACCGTTGATGAGGGTGTTGTCCATCTCGCGCATAATCTCCTTCATGCGCTGTGCGGTCTGGTAAGCAAACTCATCTGCGACACCTGCCTGCTTTACAGCGCGGAGAGTGTACGAGATGTTGACTCCACGAGAGTAAATCTGCGTGTAGTTGCCGACCTTCGTACGAATACGAGACTCGTCGGCGGGAGCGTCCTGCGATTCCTGGTTCGTGTGAGCGATGATGAGAATCGGGAACGATGCTGCGTGGGTCTCACCAGTCGTCGAGCCGTAGCCGCGAACGATAGTGAGGGTGTCGGTAGAGACCGCAGTGACCTGCATGACTTCCGTCTTACCCGACGTGTTGTCCTTGAAGAGAGTACCGATTTTGAAGCGAGTACCCTGTCCCGAGGCGACGACTACCGAAGTGATAGAAGCGTCGATACCCGTACCTACCTCTGCGGCAGTGTTAGGGTTGAGCTGGTCTTCCATCCAGTAGTGAGAAGTCTCGATTGCTGCCTCACCCATAGAGATACGGGAAAGGAGAGCGGTGTTGTCCGAACGAATGATGCTTGCGAGTTCGTTCGACAAGTCGAGGAACTCACCTGCGCTCTGGTCGAACGATGCAGTTGGTGCTGCTGTTGCGAGTGACATAGTGAAATGTAATGTTAGGTGTAATGGCTACTTCTTCTTGCCCATGCGGTACTTGAGTGCGCCTGCGGTGTCACCCTTTTTCAAGAGTTCTTCGTAAGCTGCATCACCGATTGGTGCAGGATTCACCGCGCCTGGAGTCGGGACTTCCGTCTCCTTCTTTGCAGGCGGCGTAGCTGGTGGGGTCGCTGGCGGTGTTGTCTTGCCCGCAGCGAGTTTAGTCGCGCGAGTCTTCAACTCCTCCTCAATTAGACCGAGTGCATCTTCCGCGTCGAGCGCGTCTTCTGCAAACAAAGGGAGGACACCGAGCGGGTTGTTCTCGAACATTTTGCGGAGCGTAGGGTCGGCATCAAGTACCTCGCGGTATTCTGGCTTCATGGCCAGACGCATGATTCCCGTCTGCGCTTTCGCGTCTTCGTTCGCGCCGTCGTCGCTTCCGTCTCCCGCTGCTGGGGTAGAGGTTGCGGCAGGTACAGTCCCCTTTTTGCCAGAAGCGGGGTCAATCCCGTTTCGGCGCAAGATGGTCTCCATGCGCGATGCCTTTGCGTCGGCCGTGCTTTGTCGAGCCTTGAGAGTCTCGAACTCCGACTTCTTCACAGTAACAGTTTCATCCGCCGCATCTGGTGCGGGGGTGGCTGCTGGTGGGGTTGCTCCAGCAGGAGGAGTTTCCTTTGGGTCAGCAGGGGTGGCCGCGTCGTTTTTATACATAAAAACTTTTTGGTGATTAAACTTTACTAATGCGCATAGTATAGCACCAAACGCCACACAAAAGCGAAGGTGGGAAGTAGGTGTGGATAACCGAGCTTTACGTCGCGCCGCGTTTAATGCGATACTTTGGGTGCAGTCATGTTGATTGCGGCAAGGTTCACAATCGCACGGCTGGGAATCGAAGAATCTTTTGGTAGGTTCTCGACCTTGCGTTGAGACCTTGCCAAAGGATTTTTTTTGTTTCACACGAAACACTCGCGGGGGGTTTAACTGGAGCGAGCACCAATCCAGTATCTCGTATAGGGCTGTCGCGGCTTCAAATGGCGACCTCGAACTCATCGAAAAGAAAGTTCAGCTATACGGTTTCCCTACCTTCCTGTAATTGCATTTCTCTTTTGAAATGCTTGGGGGGTAGGGGGGCTGTAACAGCTCAAATCTATCGAAAAAAAAGAATACCGATGCAGTCGAATCGGTAACGTAGTAAAATAAAAATATGGCAACAGGAATCATCATCGCAATAATCTTCTCGTTCCTCCTCGGTCAGCACTTTGGAAAAATCAAAGGCGAGCGCGAGATGAAGGAGTGGATGCAGAAAAATCGGATGTAGACGCGCGGCTTTTGCGGGTGCATAATTAAGACAAATCACATTCTTATGGCACGCAAAAGTTTTGAGTTCTGTCCCGACTGCGGAAAAAACCGCTGGGGCAGCGGAGTCCTTGAAGGAGAAAGCGAGGTCTCTACCCATTGGCATTGGGTGTGCTCCTACTGCAACCACGTCACATTCATCGTGAAGATGATTGCAAAACGGTTACTGCGAAGGAGGCAGCACAGAGGATGATACTTGCATTTCTATTCGTCGCATGGCTGATACGCCAACAGTTTGAAGACCAAACAAAAAACCACCTCTAGCGAGATGGTTTTTTTTATTGCGCAAGATGTGTGGGTGTCTAGCCAAGAGTAGCCTCGCTCCCCGCACAATGATAGAAACGTCTATGCGGAGTTCATGTGACAACCGCATTCAAACTGTAGCATATCCGCGCACGAGTGTCTAGTGACCGCCCCAATCTCCGAATGTTTGGTAGATGGTCTTTCCGCTCTTCGCTGGGAACACCGTGTTCACAAGCGGGCGAGTGACACCGAACTGCGAGAGTGCCTGCTTGCCGAGTGCCGCGCCGTTAAGATTGAGCGTGTTCTGCGCGTAGCGTGAGATGTCCGAGAAAGTCGGGCCGAGGACAAAGTCTCCGAGCTTTCCCTGGGATGCTGCACGCATTGAGTCCGCGACGAGACCGTACACGCCCGCGCTCGTGAGGTCAGAGAGGTAGCGGTCAAGGAATCCAGTCGGACGCTTTTCGTTCGTGACGAGAGAGCGAATGTCTCCGAGCACTTCGCCAGTCATCGGGAACACCGTGCCCATGATGACGAGGTCGCGGATGAACTTCGATTTCATTCCCTGCTCGGCGAGGTCGTTCTTCAAGATGCGACCCATGTATTTCACCTGCTGGTATGCGAAGGATTTGTACTGCGCGAAGACCTTACCCCACGGCGATGACATGAAGCCTGGGAGGTCTATCGGGCGAGAGAGGAACTGCGTCTGCTCGACGAGCTTCGAGCCTGCATTCAAGAGGTCTTCGCGCGTGAGAAATCCGCGAGCAAGAGCGGTATCGACATCGACTCCGAGTTCTTTGAGACGCATGACCTGCGGGTCAGTGACGTTATAGTCGGACGTGCCGTTCGCCTTCATCTCATTCTGGCGAGTCTTCACGAGCGTGTCATATGAATCAACACCAGGGTTTGCCGTACGGAGATTTGTCTCTGCGATTTTGTATGAGTCGACAACGCCCGAGAGGATGGATTCTTTCTTTGCCTGCTCGTTCGTGAGGCGGAGGATTTCTTCATCGAGAGCCGTGATGTCGGAATGAATCTCGGCAACCTTCGTACCCAAATCCTGCTCCGCAACCTTTGCGGTAGACTTTGGAATCGGAACTTCATCACCGATACCGACAGCGCGAGCTTCGTCGTATCGTTCCTGGAGGCGTTCGAGAATGCTCTGCATCTTCGAACGGCGAAGTTTGATTGCGGCTTCGAGCGCATTGTCAACGGCATCCTGCGATGCAGGAAGAGAGACGACGGCTTCTGCTGCTACGGGAGCTTCTGCTCCGCCACCGAGATGGTTAAGTTCAGCCTTGAATGAGTCGATGGAATCCTTGAGGTCGGATACATACTTCTCTGTCATCGGCTTCGACTCTGCGATGAGGTCGTCTTCGAGTGCGGTCTTTGCCTTTTGGAGCTTGCCTATCTGTCCCTCGTATGAGGTGTGCATGGTATCGAGATGCTCCTGTGCTTTGCCGAGCGAGCCAGGGCGGACTTCGAACTTCTCGTTCGGGAACGATGCCTTCCATTCGTCAGCGAGCTTCTGCTGGATTTTGTACCCCTCTTCGCCGATGCCTTTATCGAATGCACCCTTGTCGAGCATCATCTTGAGAATACCTTTCTTTTCTTCCTGGGTTGCGCCTGCGAGTCCGCGAGACTTGAGGAGTTTATCGAACTCGGAGAGCGCATATTTTTCTGCGACCGATGCGCCGACGGAACGGTTGAATGTTTCGGATGCGGTGAATCCTGTCCAGTTGAGAAACTTCTCTGCGGCCTTTGCGCTCTGTCCAGAGAACTGGAGAGAGTCGCGGAGGAAACCGTTTACGAGCGAGCCAGACTCGATAGCTTTGCGTGCGCCCGTTTCGCGGAATGCCTGCTGGAGTCCGAACATCGTGGACTTGAGGTCTGTCGAGAGGAGATAGTTGAGGTTCTGTCCGACGTTCACAATCTGGCCAAAGGCGAGTTTCGGGATTTGCATGAGGCGGAGGAACTGCGAGACGCGCTCAATCTCGGGAGACTTTTGCAATGTGCCCATCACAGTTCGCACGACCTTCTCGAAGTTCTTTGCGTCTTCGATGGCATTGATGCCGCGGTTCGGGTCGTTCGAGATTTTACCAATCATGTTCTTTATGACCTCATCGTCCGCGCCGAACTGTTTTGCAAGGTTGAGACGCATAGCCGCATCTGCGGAGTAGACAGGAAGTACGCGAGCAGGGTTCGGGTCGTACCACGGAAGGTTGACCTTTCGGTTGAAGTCGAGAGAGCCAGCTTGAGGAGTGAGCGATGCCTTGCGGTACTTCATGTCCTCTACAATTTTGCCCATCGCATCGTCGATATTTGTGGCCTCACCATCGTTCACCATCTTCTGCAAGAAGCTATTAGCTTCCTTCTTCACGCGGCCGCCATTCGAGACGATGTCCGCATAGTCGTAGTATGCCTTGTACGCATCATTGAGATTTGAGAATGCCTTGAGTTTATACACGGAGTTCTCGACCATCTGCTGCACTACAGGGTCGTTCGATGCGTAGAGTGCCTGGCGTGCTGCATCATCGGTCGCTCCTTCAATCTGCGTAGCGAACTTGCCGTCGAGAGGAACGACTGGTGTGTGCTTCGGCATGTAGGTATTGATGTCGAGGAGGTTATCGGTGACACCAGCGCGTGATGCTTCGAGACCGTAGCGTTTGCGAATCTCGTCGAGGAACTTGAGCTTTGGGTCGGCTTCAATAGCAGCACGCTGCACATCGAGGTTCGCATATTCACCCTGGCCGCGAAGTACCTCATCGTACTTGCTCATGAGTGCAGCATCGTCTCCGACATACGCTACGTCTTTGAAAAATCTGCCCATCGTCTGCGGTGCTTTCATCAATCCGTTGTCGATGAATCCGATGTGGAGCTTGCCGAGGTCTGTGCGAGCGAGGTCGCTGGCTGTCTTGTACATCTTCACGAAACCCTGGCCGATGTCGCCATAGTATTTCGTCATGATGCCTTCCTGCGAGAGCGTGTGCTGGTAGAGAGTATTCAAACTGCGCTTCGCGTTCTCGGAAAGGAAGCCGCCGACGGTGGTCTTGAGCGTTGAGATAGGCTCTTTGAGTGCGCCGCCGACTGCACTGATTCCTTTGACCGAGAGACCGAGACCCTTCATGAGTGCCGTACCTCCCGCGCCAAGTCCCGCGCCGAGCAGTCCCGTCGTGAATCCCGATTTGAGTGCCTCACCGAAGTCTCCATTCTCTTTGAGTCCTGAGAAGAAGCCGAGCGGTGCGGAGTAGAGGAAGCCCGTCATCGCATGCTTGAGAATCGGCACGTCCTTGATGACGGTCATGGCCTTTGCGAGACCGCCGACTTCACCGACGCGAGCGAGGAGTGAGACTTCCTTTGCGGCAAGCAATGCTTTGCCGCCTTTGGCTGCCCATCCTACTGGGAGAACAGAGAGTACGCCTTCACCGATTGCTCCGCCGAGACGAAGCAGGTTTTTTCCTGTGCTGCGTTGTACACCTACACCAGCGATGAGCTGCTGGTATACCTCTGGGTCAGAGTATTTAATTTTCTCGGCCATTGCACGCACCTCGCGGCGAGTATCGCGGATGTCTTTGCCGACAAGACCGAGTTCGATAGCCGCATCCGTTCCTGTGCGAGCGAACTGTGTGAGTCCTGCTCCCACTTTGGTTACGAAGTTCGACTGCTTGGTATCATCGAGTCCGTAGATGAAGGCATTGCCGAAGCTCTGGTGCTCCATCGGCGTGTAGTTACTGTCATCACCGTATACGGAAAAGGCACTCGCTGGTTTTCGGTACTTCGAAAGGTCATCTGCGGTGCTGATAGTGTCGTTTGCGATGTTCCCCCAATCGTTCTGCCTCTGCGCAGATGCCGATGTTGGTACAACCGCGTCGTTTTCAGTTGTTGGTGCGTCGGGGAGTAGCATATATTTTAAGCGGTAGGAGGAGTACCGAGCTTCTTAAAGAAACTTCGACCTCTGTCGATGAGCGCGTTCACGTCCGTGAATCCACCCTGGGTCACTGGAGCTGGAGCGTTCGGCTTGTCTGGCTTATTCTTGTTCGCGAAGAATGCCGACATGCTCTGCGGTGCTGCGGTCGCGACTGTTGGTGGTGGTGGAGTTCCGCCGAGTCCGATGCTTGGGTCAATCGCTCCCGAGTTCTGCGAGTTGCCGTATCCGAGAGACGTGACCTGGGTCTTGCCGCCATTTGGAATCTGCGATACTGCGCCTGCTGGGAGGCTTCCGACACCGACACCCTTGTCCGTGATGGCTGCGCCTGTGCGCGTAGTACCATCGGCATTGTAGAGTGCGTCCTTCGTTGCATAGTACGGGAGCGCATACGTTGAAGGGTCTTTGCCGAGTGCCTTCATATAGCCATTGAAGTTCTTGAGCTTCTCTTCGGTCGTGCTACCCGAGATTTCGTTGAGCTTGCCGTCTGGGTTCGAGTAGAAGAGTCGGCTGCCGACCTTCACGAGAGAGTCGGTTGGTACGTCGCTCGAATCAAACTTGAAGTTCTTCGAGAAGTCGAGACCATCAGAGCGAATCTGGTCGGCCATTTTTCCAGGGCGAACAGGCGAGCCAAACTTTTCAGTCTCCTTTGCATCCGACATGAAGACACGGCCGATGTTGCGCCATACTGATTCGCTACCCGAGGTGAGCTTGAGCTGGTTCTGTGTGAATCCTGCATCTGCCTGCTGCTTGGTAGTCGTGCCTTCGTACTTGAGACCACCGATGACCGCAGCCTTGAGTGTATTGCCGTCTGCATCCTGGCCAGTATCGAACGTGCGGAGGTAGACAGGGAGCTGCTTGTACTGGTCGCTTCCCATGTTGAGAGAAGTATCCGTGCGCATGTAGTTCTTCGTGTCCATCTGGTCGGTGGTGACGATGTCGATGCTCACGATATTTCCCGTCGCAGGGTTCGTGTCGACTTTGAATCCGATTGCATCTGGGTCTCGTGGCCCGATTTTTCCGCTGGCCTTATCGAAGCCGAGTGCGGGGTTGTACGAGTTCATGAGCGAAGCATACTGATTCGACTTTGTTTGAAGCTCGGTGAGATAGGCAGTCACATCCGCAGGGATGTCACCTGTCGTACCGTAGCGTTCGTAGATTTTTGACATGACCTGCGACTGGTATTTGTCATACGCATCCGCATAGAGTGCCGCATAGCCTCCAATGATGGCGCGAGGGTTCGAGAGGTTGTTCTTTGCGATGGCAACCTTCGCATCCTGGAGCTGGGTATCGAAGACATTCTTGTCGTTCATGATGTCCGCGCGTTTCGTATCGAGCTGGGTCTTCTTCGCCGAAAGCTCGTTGATTTTCACGGCAGCCTCGACAGAGTCGGGAAGCTGCTTGAGTTTATTGATGGCAGTGTCGACTTCTTCGGGGGTGTTGAAGTCACCATACCGCGTACCCGCGAGCGCGGAAGAGACGACAAGGCTGACCATGTCGCTATCCGAGACTCCTGCTGATTTTGGGCTATAGAAGCCGACGAGTTTTCGTGCCATAAAATTATTGAGGGATGATTAAGCGCGTGCCAATTTGAATCTTCTTTGCCGTATCTGCATTATACACCGTTCCGTCCTCGGCTTTAATATCGAATGCACGATTCGCATCACCGAGTCTCTGCTGCGCGAGCGTAGAGAGATTGTCTCCTGCCTTCACGACGTAGACGTTCGATGCTGGAGTAGCCGCGGGAGCTGGTGTATTGGTTGCGGCTGGTACGGTCGGTGCAGGAGCAGTCGTGACTGGTTTTGCAGGTACGGCAGTCGTTGCTGGAGCGGCAGGGGCGGGAATGACAGGCGAAGGAGTCGCTGGTGTCGCGCTACCTGGTGGAGCAGGAACGATGTCGGTCGGAGGAGTCGTGGTTGTCGGAGCAGTACCAGGCTTTGGAAGCGTGGTCGCATCCTTCGTGATGGTCGTTCCGAGCGGCTTCTCTGTACCAGTCGCAGGACGTACGAGCTTGATGCCAAGAGCCGATTCAATCGAACCGAATGCCGTATTGAGCTGTGACTCATTGAGCTTGCCAGCTTCAAACTCGTTCGAGGTAACGGTCGCGAGTGAGTCTGCAAGAGTGGTGACAGTGTCGACACGCTGTGCGTCGATTGCTCCGACGAATGGAGCGAAGATTGGCATGGTCTTGAGCTGGTTGTAGTAGTCGCTGACCGCCTTGATGCGGGCGAGCGGCACTTGGCCAGACTTCGAAGATGCTGCAATGACCGAGTTCTCGTTGTCGATTTGCGTCTTGAGTTCCGAGAGGTAGTCTGTCTGTATGTAGTTGCCACGCTGCTGCTCCCAGAAGTTCTTCTGCGATGGGTAGGTTACGCCATTGTAAGTGAATGGCGATGCTGTGTCTGCGGTGTTCGTAAGATTCGTGAGGTAGTTGAGCTTGTCGTTACCCTTGATGCCCTTCGAGGTCGTCTGGTACGAGAGGTCATTGAGTGAGTTCTCCACCTGGATGGTCGACTTATCGTTCTTGAGAGAGAAGAGAGTCGCATCCCACATAGCAACCTCGTCGGTGTTACCAGAAAGCTGCGCCTTTGCCTTGCGGTTGGCGATGTCGCTCATCACGCCGTCGATGGTCGGGATGGACTTGTCTTTCTCGGCGAGCGTCACGCGGTTCTTGAGAGTATCAATCTCATTCTGCTGCATGGTCTGCTTCGCCTCGGTGATTTTGCTCATGAGTTCGGTGCGAAGAGTGTCATCCTGCTCACCATTGAGAGAATCCTGGAGCACAGAGATGTACTGTTCGAGCGAACCCTTTCCATCAACGTAAGAATCGAGCGCACTCTTGTATTTATTTCGAATCGTCTGGTATCGGTTCATCTTCTTGAGCGTACCGATGGACGTTTGAATCTGTGTTTCGTAGTCCGCATCGTAGAGCGGAGAGTTGCGTTCATCATCGAGCTGCTTGCTGCGGTATTCGATTTGCGCGGCATACGACATCGTTCCTTCGGAGACGAGCTTTTGGAAGTCTGCCTCTTTGCGAGCCTGCTCGGTTGCCTTCACGGTCTTGGCCGAAGCAATCGCATTTGATATTGCGGTTTGCAGAGTGAATGAAAGGTCTTTTGTTCTAGTGTTGGCCATATAAATTATTTAGAGGGAACTTGTCGTGCCGCTCCTCGACGACTAGCGAGAAGTGCTGCTGCTCCCTTCGACGAAACAGGAGATGCCTGTCCAGGCGAAGGAATCGGATTTTCGCCAGGGGCGTTATTCGATTCATCGGCTGCGATGCCAGGCATTGCGCCCGCACCCGCACCAGAACCGCCGCTCATTGCGTCTCCCGCACCAGGCTGCGGCTGTCCTTGAGCTGCGGCCATGCGTGCCGCAAGAATCTCATGGAGCAGGCCAGGCTGCTTCGAGATTTCCGTACCGAGCAGTTCGTCTTCGAGTTCCTGCTTGATGAGCTTCTGCTCTTCGCTCGGGTTCGGGATACCGATGTTCTGCTGCGTCGTCGTCATTGACTGGAGGCGAGCATTGAACTTGTTGATTTCGTCAGAGACGGAACGGAGGAGTACCGCAGAGATGAACACGTCGGTCTTGTAGTATCCGCCAATGAGCTTGTCCGCATCCTCGATGTACTTCTCGGCAAGGATGAAAATCTTGCGGTTGAGCTGGCGGAAGGCTTCTGCCCACCACTCTTTGCGGAGGGAGATTTTGTTGTTGACACCCTGCATGACCACCGAGAGAGCGCGGCCAGTAGCTTGAAGAACCTGGTTGCCAGGGTAGAGGACATTGTTCATGCCCGAGAGCTGGACGATGTCGTTCTTTCGGTCGGCGATGTACGTCTCGGAAGGGTTCGTCTGGCCGCTCTTCGGCATGGCGTTGATTTCCGTGTCGTCTCCGACGGAGTAGATGACCGTCTGGCCTGTGCGAATCTCGGTGATGTTGTCGAGGTTCTTGCCCCAATAGGTAGGGTGCGCGAGTTCCTTGATGATGTCCGCGAGGTCGGATGCACGCTCGTTGTATTCCTGCTGCGGGTCGAGTTCGTTCTCCAAGTCCGACGTGCCGCGTGGCTCGCCAGGGAGGTGGATGTTCGGGATGTACTGCAATGGAAGAAAGCCCCAGTCATGCTTGATGTACTTGAGGATGTTATTGCCATTGTTGATGGTAAGCAGCCACTCATTCTCAAGCCAGAGAGCTTTGATTGTGGTCATCGGCGTGTTCGTCGAATTGCCGAAGCCGTCATCGTTGAGCGTTACTTCGTTGATGTTGTCTTCCTGTACCGTGCATCCTGCCTCTGCGAGTTCGCTCGCGAAGATACGCTTGGCGACTTCGATGCTCAAGCGATATTGCTGCGTGAAGCCGAACATCTCGGAGTAGTTGTCGTCCTTCCAAATGACTCGGATAGTCGCAGGGTTCTCGATGTTGTAGTAGGTAATTTTCTTGAGGATTTTTTTCTGGTTTGGTTCTGCGGTCTCCTCACCATCTTCACCGATTGCGCTTTCCGTCTCTTCTTCTTTTGTTTCAAACTCTGGGAATGGCCCGAATATGAAAGCATCACCGAGCATAGATGCGGTGCGTGCGCCTTTTTGGAACTGGAGGCCGAGCTGGTTCTGCTCGTGGATTTCGCGGAGGAGCTTCGTCTTTCCCTCGGCAAGTGCGCGAGAGAGCGGGTCAGTTACGTCCTGTGGAGGGCAAGACATCTGCGGTGGCTCATTCGTGAGGAACGCCGTCATGTTCTCGACGATGGTGAAGCAGTAGTTGTAGGTACGCATCGTACCATTGCCTTCCTTCTTGTACGTCCACTGTCGTCCCTTATAGAAATTGCGGAGCGTCTTATATCCGACGTATGTGCCGTCACCGTTCACGCGGCGCGTCCACTCATACAGCATGGTGCTGTTCATGTTTTGCATGAACTGGTTGAGCTTTTTGGCCTGCTCCATGTTGTCGGTTATTTTTCCTGTTTTGAACAGGTCGCTGAATAGTGACATGATTTTATAAAGTTAGGAGAACATATTTTTAATTGAAATCGGCTGGCCTTTGATTGTGCGAATGGTTGCTTCATGCGACGCGAGTGGATTCGGGATGACCTTCTGCTGCTTTCCGCCGCGGGGAAACTTCTTGGCGATGGTGGCGACTCCCATCATGAGCGTCATCACCTCGTCCTGTTTTATTTTCCCGTCGTCGATGTGATACATGCCGAGCTGGTCGGCGAGTTCCTGGATGAAAAACGCGCGAACATTTCCAAACTCGGGATTCGCTTCTATTGTATCACCTGTCAAGGTCTCCGTATACTCCCGACCTGCGGACATCTCCTTCTTGAGAATGAAGAGAGCTTCGTCCTTCTCGATGGAGAAGCCCTTCGGAGCGAGCGCGACGAGGAGTTTCTTGATGACCACACCGCCGAGTGCGCCTGCATCCATGATGTAGATGGGCTTCACCACGGTCAATCCGTCTTCCAGCGTGTCAGTGAACTCGTCGTACAGGGTGCGCATGGTGGCGAACTGCATGTGCGGCGAGCCACCTTGCACCTTCTCGCGTGCTACTAGCTCAATCTTACCACCCATCGGATATGAAGTGAAGTCAAGGACGTAGTGGATAGACGGGTCGCCCGTGTCTGCCATGCCCCAATCGGAGATGAGCATGTACTTGTGGCCGCGGATGAGCGTCTTGCGCGAGGTGAGACCCCACAGCACGTCGATTTCCGCCTGGTCGAAGAAGCGTTTGCCGCCCGTGACGAACTTACCCTCGACGACCTGCTGGTATTTCTTCTTGTCGGTGGAGAGGAGGTCGGCTTTAATCTGCGTGCGCTGCTTCTCGTCGATGAAAATGTTGTCATCGAGCTTGCCTGTCATCGCCCACCAGCCGTCTTCGCCCTTCAAACCCTTGCGGACGAGGGTGTAGTAATACTGGTGAGACTGCGAATCAACCTCTGCGGTACTGATAAGGTCGAGTGCGCAGCCGTATTTGATGAGACGGGAGAGGACTTTCGCGCCCAGCTCGTTCTCCAAGTGGTACGACTGTGCGCATTCATCGTAGGAAATGTAGCCGAACTGTCCTCCCGCGAGCGAGGAAGCCTGGTCATGTCCGACTGCGACGGTGAAGAACGTCGTGTTGTTCGCGAAGCGCATCTCTCCGAGCTGCTGGTTCATACCCACGAGGAATCCCTGGATGACGGGGTTGAGCTTGTTCGTCTGCTTCACGCCCTCCCACTCGTAGACGAAGTTTTCGTTCATAATCCACTCGACGTAGTTGAAGCATGCCTTCGCCTGTCGGGTCATCGGCGAGATGTTGAGCGTCTGGTAGCTTGCTTTGTGGAAGAGGTCGCCCGAAAGCTCCATGCCGATTTTATAAAAGTTGAACCACAGGTGCTTGATGGCAATCATTACGGTCTTTCCCACCTGGTTCGACGGCGCAGCGATGTTCTTTCCGAACATCATACCTGGGTCTTGCTCGGGATACTTGCCCGCGGCCATGAGTTCCGTACGCGGTGTAGTCGTTTGTATTAAAAAGCCCTCCTGGAAAGGGTTGAGCTGCATGCCGAGTATCTCGCGGGCGAAGACTCGCACGTCCTTTCGGCCTCGCTGGATGACATCGAGCAGCCGAAGTACCTCCTCTTTCGCCTCTGGCGGCAGGGATTGGTCGTCGATAAACGCTTTAATTGCTGTCAAATCCATCATCGAGGTCGTCTTCATCGTCGGTTACGTCGTTCGCAAGCACGGGCTGTGGTGCTGTTCGACCGCGCATAAGCTCCATACCCTCTGCGGTAAGCTCTCCAGCCTGCGCTTTGGCGATGAGGTCGAGGATGAATCCCGCGCCCTCTCGCGCTTCCTTCTTTCGCTTGAGGTCGATGACCTGTCCCTTCTGAATCACGCCTGCGACATGGCGGAACACGTTCAAGGCATGCCCCTTCTTCTTCACGCGCGTCTCCTCGTCATCTTCCGCGGACTCATTCGACTCGTCGAGTAGCTCTTTGGCATCGGAAAGAAGGGACTCCGCAAGCGACATAGCCCCGTCTTCGAGGGTGGCAGGGGTGAATCGCTTCCGTGCCGCGGCGTTGCCGTTGTGTCCGCGCTGAAAAGCCTCCACGTCGGTGGTGCGCGGGTTCGGGTCTTTGGTGATGTCGTATTTCGGGTTCTTGTTGAGCTGAATATCGACCTTGTCCATGATGCGGTACATCGCGTTCGGGTAGACATTGAAGCTGCGACCCGTCTCGTCGAGGACTTTCTGCTTCCAAGCTCGGATGAGGTCGCCGCGTTTCGCGTGAAACGGCTTCTCTCGGATGTAAAACTTCTTGAACGGGTCGATGAGGTCGCTCACTTCGTCGAGCGTGTCGTACCCCGTGGCCTTCTTCCCCGTCGTATCCTCGAAATCTTTCTCGGTGACGGGCACAGCCGCGACCGTTTCGGCTATTTCGGCTTTCGAGATGAGTTCTTCCATGCGTCAAGTATACAGCAAAGCAAAGAGTTTTCCACTTCTCCCCAGGGTTATGCACCGATTCGAGTTTGCGCGGCGCATCCATGCGGGGGTACAATCGTAATCGACAAAGCGTGAAGCTCGCGGCTGGGGTAAGTGCGTGCATAGCTTTCAGCCCTCCGAATCACGCCACAGAGACCTTGAAAAGTAAAGAGTAAGCACAGACTGTATCCGCCCTGGTGGTTGGAACTCAATCTGCTGGCAACTAAATCTCGATAGGCCGATGAAATCATTCGGTTTGCCCGTCTCGAAGCGGGGGTGGAGGAAGCGTACCTAGAGACCGAGCGCGTTTCTCTTGTCCTACATAGCTATAAGGATAAGGGATATACACTCCACTCACCCTAAAGACCAGCAGAAAATACTCTTTACCTAGTAATTAACCCGTGTTGTAATAGACACGGGGGCATCTCTGTACCTCCTGGTGATGTAGACAAAGACAATGAGGGCTTTCCTCTACTCACCATCGCTTTTGACAGACCTTCCAGGTATTTATTTCTTTGTTGTAAGGGTATCCTCCCCCACAAAAAATAAAGTCAAAGGGAAACTAGCACTACCCTAAATCGTTTTTCTGTGGTATAGTATGGTTGTTGACAAGGTTCGATGGTTGTGGTGGTTGATTGGGTGGCGTTGTCCATGACAACACAGGTTGAAGGCAGGCTGTTGACAGGAATAGTATAATGTGTAGTGATACCCTAAAGCAAACAGCTCACAACAATGACGAAGAGGAGAGCCGAAGAGGACAAGGAAAGCTATTGACAGAATAGACAAAACAATCTCGTTTGGAATATCGTATAACGTGTATATATAACAACGTAGAATAGAAGAAGACGAACACCGCAGAGCTTGCAAATGAGTATACTATCTGCTATACTAGGTGTAAGTTCGATTGATAACTAAATAAAGAGATAGATACAAGGAAGGGATACGCCGCGCATATATATCAATTTTCAAATGCGGAATACTCTCATAGACGTGCTTAGGTTTGTAGGTGTGCTTTGTGCCGTGGTTCTGTTCTACTCGTTCATGTGGCTCGCCTGTGCGCTCACTGTAGGCATGTAGGTATACATCCCATTACTAGCCCGCCGAGCGTGTCCGCTCCTTGTGTCTATCTCGCATTGCATCCCCATTGTTGCGCTTTACGTCTTATATAATTAAATGGCAGGCCATGAGAGCCTAGCCTAGCAATACACATATGACTAAAAAGCATTTCATCATCATCGCTCGCATCCTCAACGCAGAAGCTAGAAACTTCAAACCAGAGAGCATTACCCGCGTAGCCATCGACAACATAGCCCGCAACCTTGCGGCAGAGTTCCGCGCAGTCAATCCTCTCTTTGATTCTAACCGCTTCATGGAAGCCGTGAACGATACGAAGTAGCCGCCATGTACATCCCTATGGACATATATGACGCGCTCCTCATCGTGGAAGAGCAGACAGGCCGAGAGGTACAGCCCGCCGAGTATCTCGCAGCCCTCCAGCTCCTCAACGATGCAGGCGTTCCCTTGCCTCGACACTATCAGCGACTAACCCGCGCATACCAGCGCGAAAATCTCCTATGCTCATCGTAAACATACGCAGGCCGAACCTGTACGAACGCGCCGCAGTATATGGCGCATGGTACAAAGGGCATTGCTACTATGGCGCGACATACGCGCAGGCAATCGCCAACGCGCTCCGCCATAACTAGCACCGCAGACCACGCAGAGCGCAACAACGGGGAAACAATGCACACGACAACGCCGAGCACCAGGAATATATTTATTTATCATCGCCTTGCGTACTCATTGCCGCGCCGTGTGCCCTGTGTCCTCGATGCACCAGGCTTGTCCTGTGTGCCTTGCTCCCCAAATCTTGCAACGCTGGATAGTGAAGACCAGCACGCCGCGGAAACCATCAGACAAGCATCGCGCGAGTATACACGCTCACGCTGTGCCTCTCACGGGGGAAGCTACGGAGAGGGAAGCAGGGCACGCACGGGAAGCCGTCACCATTATTAGCCTAGTAGAATACTCACCATGAAGGAAAATATCGCCATCCGCTTTGTTGCGGGATACGGCGGAGCTGTAAAAATCAGCGCGACTGTCACCAACGCCATCGGCGAGAAGACGGAGACCGTGCTAGAAGAAGCAGAAGCCGCTCGCATCCTCGCCGCTGTACTCATGCGCGGACACCGCACGGAGCTAAAGCCACGCCAGGTATACCCTCGCATCTACGCAGAGACCAACGAATAGCCGCATCCATTATTAGTTTTAGTCTACTCACCATATATGAATACTTTTTTTGTAGCGAACAGCGAGAAGCGTATCTGTGCTATATGGCAGACAAACAAGACCACGTTAGAAGCAAAAGAAACGCTGGACTTTCCATCCCTTTATGTGTTCATCAAGTGCGACAACATCGAACACGCACAGGCATTGCAGAGCAACGGCAATTATCAGCTTACACAAATCGGCGACTTTCAGTAGCCGAACATACTCACCATGATATATAAGTTTGTCAAATGGGAAGTGCCAGAGCTTGACACGCTCAAAGACTCGAAGGTTTTCAAGCTCCACGAGCTACTCACCAACGGCGTTAAAATCAACCAGGCGCACAAGGACGAGCTATATGAAATGTTCCGCAGCAGCATGACGGGCGGAGCTATCGCGAAGCTAGGCGGATATGCTTTTGATTTTACCAAGTGGACACACCTGTACTACGTCGAGCAGTACGGCAGCGTATACAAACGCTATGCTTTCAACAAGACCAGCATCCGCAAATGCGAGCATGGCCGCCTTACCAGAATAGTAGAAGTCAAATAGCATGAATGACCGAGAGTTCGAGCAAATCCTGCTCAAATATCTATCGCCAATACACGAAGCCGTTTTTCACCAGGCCATGAACCTATGGAAAGGTGGCGGAGTAGACCGCGGAGACGTAGTGACGGGCGCAGACATCAAAGCAGTTATCCATGTGGCATTACTCAAAGAAGCAGCCAGCTATATACCAACCAACCCGCATGCAGCCGACATTGCGGACAATCTAAAAAAGTTTTAGCAATATGAAAACACCAAAGTTTACAAACGAGTACCAGCAGCAGAGCTACGAGAAATCGCAAAAGCTCGCCGCAGAGGTAGGACAGTTCTACAATGCGGAAGTGCTCGACGACAACCAGCGCAGCTATCCCGTCATCATCACCGACGAGCACGGCCGCAAGTGGCACGTCAATCGTGACTACAACGGCAACGTGTATATCAATCCCGAGCCATACAAGCATTTCCGCATGGTATCCAACGTCGCGCGGCATGACTTGCACAAGCAGATATGCACCAGCCAGAAGATGAAAGTCATCACCAAGACCAAGCTCGCCGCGAAGATAAAGGAGCAAGCGGAATTGCTCGACCTATGCGGCCAGAAGAACGGCGAGAACGAGGACAAGCGCACCGCATTCCTCGCATCGCTCAAGGGCTTGCCTATAAATTGGCATTACGAAGACAGCGAGAAGACCCGCATTGACGGCGGCGACATCGTGCAGAACGGCATAGAGTTTTCTTTCAGCATCGCGCAGGACGGATACATCCACCAGAAAATCCAGCTCCACTATTCCATCCCGAGCCACACCATTGACACGTTCAAGAAACTATCAGCTAACAAATTGAAGTAACGCATGGCAAAACAATCGAATGAATACGTGGACGTTATCGGCGGCGAATTGTTCGAGCTTATGCCGAAGACTGTCATTGCCGCCATTGCTGTATCCCTGGCCATCCGACTCGACGGCCGAACGAATGCACGCGAGCTTATAAAGAAAGAGTGGTGGACACTTTTCCATAACGGCATCATTCCACAGAAGCCAAAAGCTCCCGAGTACGGAGACACGAAGTAGAGCATGGCGGACTTTCAAATCGTCGTAAAGTTCTACGACCCGTACCCGAAGGAAGAGACGCACCGCGTCACGGCCACGAAGATGCACACCGCAATCGCCAAAGCCATGACCAAGTTCGAGAAGGGCAAACGCATCGCCGCGGGCATCGAGGTAACAGTCAAAGCAACACGGCTATGATGAACACGGAAAAGCGCAGCGAAGTTTTACGGATGGCGGCAGGATTGATGCGAGAGCATGGCCTGTTCCCGCTATGGAAGATAACCCTCGACCGCAGAAGCACGCGCAGGTACGGCATGTGCGACCCGAAGCATTTCAATCTAAAGTTCCTGCTACGCTGGCGCGACACCAAAACGGGCAGGCTATTACCAAAAAAATAAACCACCATGCTATACACATATGACGTAACTTTCCGTGTGTCGTTCGAAGCAAAAGACGAAGACGAGGCGGATGAAATTGCCAGCTTTGTATCCATCGTGCCAGAGGTAAACATTACTAACGTGCCCGTCCGCATAGTCGAAGACGACACAGGTTTTAGCTACGAGAAAGTCTAACAGCCATGCAAAAATATCAATACCACATCCTTTCATACCGAGAAGATAGTGGCACAGCAACACTACAGGAAGAGATGAACGCACTGGCAAGAGAAGGGTGGAGACTATCGAACTCCGCACCTATAAGCTGGCAGGCGGCAGGCAATCACCTAAAAAGATTTTATGCAATCATCTACACTTTCGAGCGTCTCGCCGTTGAGAATGAAGAGGAAGATTGCATGGCAGAGCAGCGCAGTGTGGACGGGAAGCTCATCGAGATATTCCTGCGCACCTACACGGGCAATAGAGACGCGAAGTTCGATAACGCATTTGACAAGTGGTACGACGAACAAAAAATTATTCACAACGTGAGCAGCAACGTCGCACTGCTCGCAGCATTAAACAAGAAACCATAATGAAGAAAAAATATCTTTGGATTATGTGGAAGACGTTCTTCGAGACCGACCAAGAGGGCGAGGAGTACGAGAACGGCGGAGAGATACGGCTCGAAGTGTGGACTACACCGCCGACCAAGAATGCCGTCGACCACATCGAAGCGCGGCAAGAAGTGGAAGTCATCCGTGTGTACGACCTGGGCGCAGAGGCTTATGTAGCACCTAACATCGAGAAGCTCATGAAAGACTTCCCGTACGAAGTACGCAATGCGCTCCGCTAGAACATACACCGAGTGCCATCCCCGCATTGGGCAGTGGCACATCGCGCTGTATATCCGACCGACCTACGCATCCCGCCGCGGCTATGAGTTCTTTGTCGGCATCTTCAAGCCTCTCATTTACGGAGAGCCAGGAGGAATAATGAAGCGCGGCTCTCACTACAAAGGATTCTTCCGCTCGTGGACGTTCGAGGTCATCCCTGTGCGGCTCGGCTTTCAGTTCAATTTACCAAATAAAAATAAACACTATGAACAATCTCGAAGTGACGCATCCGAATAATCAGCAGACGGAGAAGATGCTCGGCATCGAAGGGTATACTTTCCTCGGCTGGGAAAACGGATGGGCGAAGACACCGCAGGCATTGACTGATTGCAAGCACCAGAAGAAGACGAAGATGCACAACCAGCGAGGCTCGAACGAGACGACCTGGTGTGACGAGTGTCGATACTATTACAAGACTGATAGCAGCGATTAAACTATGCACGAATACACCACGGGCAAAGTGCGCGGGCACATGCAAGCGTGCGACGAGTACCTCAAGCTGGTCGCCGAATGTTCGGAGTCTCTCTTCGAGGAAGGCCGCGTGCGTTTCAAGCAGGACGAGCTGGCTCGCATCAAGGCGAACAGCAAGAACATTAAGGCGCATCTCCGTCGAATAGATGCCAGTATCAAGCAGTTCGAGGGCATCGCTCTCCCAAAGAAATGAACATCGAACAACAGGTTACGTCACTCGAATTGTCGAAGCGTCTCAAAGAGCTTGGAGTGAAGCAGGAGAGTTTGTTTTATTGGCACAATAGACCGAAGGTGGTTGGTCGTTCAGACTACACAATAAACTTAAAAGAAAATACACCATCCTTCAAGCATCAGCGTGAAGTTGTAGATATTCATGATATCGAATATGTTTCCGCCTTCACCGTCGCCGAGCTTGGAGAAATAATAATTCCTCACTATAAAAAGCTGGAGCAGTGCGAGCAGTTCGTTCCGCAGAACGATAAAGAGTTTGTCAAATGTTTGTTCAGCCCCGACTACTATGCCAAAGTGCTGGTATATTTATTGGAAAATAAAATCATCAAGCTATGAGACAAATCGTAATACAAATGCCAGACGCACCAACGCCAGGCGTTCCCGACTTTGCAGTGCAGATGATGGGAGTATCCCTCTCGATGGCAGCAGGTGTTATGCTTGCGGTATACATGGACATCTCGGAAGAGTTTCTCAAGCAGCATCCACCGACGTGCATGAACTGCGACGCATATGTCAGTCATTTACAAATTAAGAAAGCGATGAAGGATATAGTCGACGACATCGCGAAGCATCCAAAGACATGAACACCTGGATAATAACCGACACGCATTTCGGACACCGCAAGCTCGAAGAGTTCGGACGACCCAAAGATTTTGAAGAGCTTATCCTCAAGAATCTGCGGAATAAGTTCGCTCCTGGCGACGTGCTCATCCACCTCGGCGACGTGTGCATCGGCAACGATGAAAACTGGATGAACAGGTTCACGAAGGCATTGCCTATCGACGTGCGTCTCATCCTGGTGCGCGGCAACCATGACCACAAGAGCGACAAGTGGTACATCGAGCACGGCTTCGACTTTGTGTGTGACCAATTCATCGGCACATACTTCGGCAAGCGGATACTCTTTTCGCATGAGCCGCAGATACCAGACAATGCGAAGATAGACTGGAACATCCACGGCCATACGCATGGCAACACGCATCGAGACATGGAGAGCGGCGCGTTCTATGACGCTACGTTCTACCACAAGGAGGTCGCATTAGAATTAAATGGATACCGCATAGTATCCGTAAAAGAAATACTCAAGCTATGAAAAACTTCATCCCAATAGTTTTTGGTATCTGTGCCGCGAGTATAGTGGGCACGCTCATCACGATGGCAATCATGTCTGCGAAAGCAAACATCCCGCCACCACCTCCCGACACACGCACGGTCAACGAGATACTCGACGACAGATACAAAGCATGCGTCACGCAGACAGGTGCGAAGTGGGTCGACCAGTGCAAGCTATTGCTCAACGCGAAGATATGAAGGAGAACAAGGCCGAAGAGCAGCGAGTCCTGGACGAGAAGCTCAAGGAGTGCGAACGCCGCATACCTTTGATACGCTGGCGCGTCGGAAACAACAACGACATCCAACTCCTCGACCACGTCACCGAGTATCACCGCATACTGAAACGAAAGACGAAGCCGAGCATCAAGGATTATGTGCGCAAGGTCGATGCCTTATTATATTTCATGAAGCTAAACACAGATGAGCAGCAAGCAACTACTGGAGCACTACCTAGAAATGAACCCGTACGCCCGCGAGAGGAGGTACAAGAGTCGAGCGATTTTGGCGGTGCTTTCTAAGTTCGAGGAATACTCGAACCTGTACCGTGGTGCGATGAAGACGACAGGCAATATGGACGCATGGAATCTTTCGACATGGGAAGAGAAGCTCGCAAAGTTTTGCGATGACTTCATGACCCTCGACCGATACTGGCGACAGATATTGCAGCAGAGGGAAGACTTGCGCGGCGAAGACTACAACGACAAGAAGGTTCTCGCGCAGGAGAAGCAGCTTGAGCTGGGTTATACACCTGGTTTCAACAGTGACATCAAGAAGGGGAGTGAGCTATAATGTATGCGGCGTTGTGCATCGTGCTTGGGAGGGAGCGGGGTGTAAACATGGCAGTGTCCTTCCACTCAACTGTTCCTCTCAAGCTCGGTGCATGACGGCCGACCATGCCAGGTCGAGGCGCGGATTATAAATATGAATTATCTATGGCAATTATTACTAGAGGCAGGTTCAAGGGCAAGGTCGTGACACTCGGGCAGTTTGCAAACGACTGGTTCACGTTCGAGGAAACGGGAAGGCAAATCTTCTCACCTCTTTCAGTGCACCTATCTCCATACGAATGCGACGTGGTTCGCAAGTGCACAGGCATAGGAATGCTTCTCGAACTTTTCGAGCTGCGACCCGACGGAACATTTATTAAAAACAACAGACAAAGATATGGATGAAGTCAACCTCGAATGCGGAAACTGTGCCCGACCTTTTGTGTGGACTGTAGGCCAGCAGCAATTCCTGCTCGACCTGTACACTCAAAAGAAAATCTCCGAGATACGACCGCCTCGCTTCTGTGAGGACTGCCGCAGAGTGTTCAAACAATACAATAAACCAAATGCAAATACCAATAATCTACCAGGAGGCGGAAGCCGCAATCGGTGAGCAGTTCTGGGCGAACACCAAAGATGGTGAGTGCGCGTTCGACATCTCGAAGGAGGTGGGTGCGAGACTTGAAAGAGACAATGCCGAGAAAGACCCCGACTATTACGAGCATCGTCCAGGCGTGGTGCATGTCACCTCACTGGCGAAGTGCTTGCGCGGTGTCGCTCTCGAATTGCTCGGTGCAAAGAAAGACCCTCTCGATGAGAAGGCAAAGCAGGGGATGCAGCGCAAGCTCGGCATCTTCAAGGCTGGCAATCTCTTCGAGGACTTCGCAGTCGATGCTCTCGGAGACCGAGTCATTGACAGACAGACGGAATATATCTATCGGTACAAGGGCATCACCCTTACTGGCCGAGACGACGGTACGTTCCTCGATGAGAAGAACGAACGCCGCATGCTTGAGAACAAGAGCGTGAACAGCGACTCGTTCTGGTATCGAGAGAAGGAGGGCACGCTCGTGCAGTGGCACAACCAGATACAGGTACAGACGTACCTCTGGCTGCGCCGCACATGCGGCAACCTCTATCAGTTCCGCAAGCCGCACGAGGAGGAGATAAACATCTACTCCAACATGACGGAAGCGGAGGTGCGCGAGTTCAAGAAGCTCGACGCAACCTGGATATGTACGCCGTACATCGGCTACTCTGACCCCGTCAACGGATACTTCTGCTACATCTCGAAAGATGATTGCACAATCATCGGGACAGGTGTCAAGTACAATCCGTGGTTCGTCGAGAACATCATCACGCCCGTGCTCGACATGCTCGCCCAGGTATGGGAATCGAAGGATGCCGCGGGTACTCCGCTCCCTTCGATGGTCGTATACAACAAAGCCAAAGGTCAGTTCATGACCAACTGGCTCGCGTCGTACTGCGACTACCATTGCCAGTGCGAGAATCCGAACTGGAAGAAAGAGGCTGCGGCACTCGTTGCTCGAAAGAACAAGGAGCAGACCGCATCATTGGCAGCATCAATGCAATGAAACAATTAAAAGTTATGGTTGCGGTTCTCGTATCAGAGCTGTTCGTATGTGCGGCACTCACGCTTGTCGGCTGGAAGTTTCCTGCTGTGCTCGCGCGAGTCTCACTGTACGGCTTCGCTCTCTTGATGGGAATCGCCGCATACAAAGTCGGTATGTGGTTCAGCAACGCGAAGGAAAACGATGAGCCTAGACACGATTGAGGAAGACCTCGGTGATGGCGAAGAGTTTCACGACGAAGCCGACGAGGTGCTCGATGACGATGCAGAAGAAGGCGAACTCGGTGGTGTCTGTAAGACATGCCTGGGTACGCGGGAAGTTTCAGTGATGGGCAGAGTGTGGCCGAATGAGCCGCACGAGGCGGCTGTCGATACCAAGCCTTGCCCCGATTGCACGACCAACATAAATCAAGATGACGACTAAACTTCCACAGGAAATTGAAGCCGCAGTCAAAGACATACGCGGTATCATGTCCGCAAAGAAGAAAGGCATCGTGCTCGCCATGCTCTTCGAGGAAGACAAAGTTCACCTTGCCGCGCACGAAGCGGGCACGGAGGAGCTGTTCGCTGGTGCGCTGTACTTGATGAAGGAAGCGGGCATCGACACCGAGGCATTCATGAAATCATTATCCGAGTTTAATACCATGTTCGGCGGCATCGCCGCCATGAAGAATCATGAGCAAACAAATACTGTTCAAAGAGAAGGGGAGGGAAAAAGTTAAGGTCGGCATCGACACGCTCGCGAATGCGGTGCGTCCGACGCTCGGTGCTGCTGGTCGCAACGTGATGATTAAGGGACGCTACGGCTACCCCATCATCTCGAACGATGGCAAGTTCATCGCCGACCAGGTGCAGCTCAAAGACAAGTTCGAAGATGCGGGCGTGTCCCTGCTCAAGCAGGCGGCAGACCGCACGAATGATGAAGCGGGCGATGCTACCACTACGACGATGGTACTCGGCCAGGCGTTCATCGAAGCGGGTGCTGCTGCCGTAGCAGGCGGCATGAACCCAAACAGGGTGCGCCGCATGATGAAGGCAGAGGCCGACATCGTCTTCGAGGAACTCAAGGGCATGGCAATCAAAGCCGAAGACCGAGAGACCCTCGTGAATGTGGCTGCGGTATCTGTAGAGAACCGAGAGCTGGGCGAGAAGCTCACCGACCTCGTCATCAACGTCGGAAAGGATGGAGTGGTGGCAGTGGAAGAGTCGAGCGACAACGAGATTGTGACCGAGGTCATCAAAGGAATGCGCCTTGCCCGCGGCTACATCTCGAAGCAGTACATCAACAACAAGGCAAAGAGCCAGGTGGAGTACGAGGGCGTGCCAGTTTTCGTGACCTCGAAGGTCATCAACAACGAGGCAGAGCTTGAGCCGCTCATCAACGAGCTGGCGCAGCTCGGAAAGAATAAGCTGCTCGTCATTGCCGACGACATCAACCCCGCCTGTATCGCTGGTGCGCTGCACAACATCGCGCTCAATCAGTTCCGTGTCATCTACATGAAAGCTCCGCACCTCAATGAGAAGATGCGCGACGTTCTCGAAGACATCGCGGTCGTGGTCGGCGCAACGTGCATCACCGACGAGATGGTGGACGACCTCAAGCGCGTGAAGGTGCAAGCCCTGGGCGCAGTGAGTAAGCTCGTGATGCGCAAGGATTCGACCGACCTCATTGGAGGACTCGGCGAAGGATTGAAAGTAGACGAGCGCGTAAACGAACTCAAGATACAGCGCAGCGAAATCGAGAGCGAGCTTGAAAAGCTCCGCATCGAAGAACGTATCTCGAAGCTCTCGGGCGGTGTGAGCGTGGTGCGTGTCGGTGCTGCATCCGAGTCAGAGATGAAATACCTCAAGCACAAAGTAGATGATGCCGTCTCTGCGGTCAAGTCTGCGATGGAAGAGGGTATCGTACCTGGCGGCGGCAGCACACTGCTCCGTATCGCATTCAAGAATAAGGACAGATTGCCGATTCTCAATGTGGCACTCGGTTCTCCGTTCACGCAGATACTTGAGAACGCAGGGCATGACCACGAGACGCGCCTCACAATCGTGTCGAGTGTGCTTAATGGTGACACCAGCTTTGCGAACCCAGGCTATGATGTGCTCGAAGACAAACTGGTCGAAGACATGGTTGCTTCGGGAATCGTCGACCCCGTGAAGTGTACCCGCCTGGCGGTGGAGAATGCGGTATCAGTTGCCGCAACCTACATCACGACGGATAGCTTCATCGTCGAAGAGGACGAAGAGTAATGCTCTCGTCATCCGAATACTACGACATCGTCGAGGAGCTGAACGCCATAAAGAAGCCCGACAATCCCTGGTGGAAGACTCACAACGATGCCATCACCGCAGCCGTGCAGATTATAAATAAGTACAAACAAGAAGACCCACATGAAAATCATCCGACTCAAGATAACGAACTTCCTCAAGCTGAACGACGTGGAGCTGAACCCGAAGCACACGACGCTCATCCAGGGGAAGAACAAGCAGGGCAAGACATCAATCCTCAAGGCGATTGAGACAGCGTTCGACGGTAAGCTCGACCAGTCTGCCATCCGCATCGGTGCGGACAAGGCGACCATCGAGATAGACCTCGAACAAATCAAGATACACCGTAGTATCACTCCAGCAGGGAACAACCTCACTGTCAAGAACAACGAGGGGTATGTCATCCCGTCGCCGCAGAAGTTCCTCAACGGGCTGGTCGGTGAGTTCTCTTTCAACCCGATAGAGTTCTTCAACCTCTCCCCGAAGGAGCGCAAGACGTATCTCCTCCAGGCCATCGACATGAAGCTGACGGCCGAAGAGCTGACCGCTGCGCTCGGTATGAACCTCACGGGCATGCCGCTGTCATTCGACAAGCACGCTCTCGAAGTGATTGCCGATGCGTACAAGTACCTGTATGACCAGCGCACGGGCGTGAACAGCTCGGTCAACAAGAAGCTCAAGACCATCGAGCAGGTGATGTCCGAGATACCCGAAGGCTTCAACGCCGACGCGGTAAGCGACGAACGTATCGCCGAACTCCGCAACGCCATCACGATGAACGCGGTGGCCAAGCAGAAGATTGAGGCACGCGACGCGAAAGTGGTTAGCTTGGGCAACCAGGCCGACGACATCCGCGGGCAGATACTCAACCTCCAGGAGAAGCTCAAGGGTATAGAGAGCGCAATCGAGCAGGAGAAGAATATGGAAGTGAACCTCATCGACACAGCCGCGGCGGAAGCCGAACTCGCTGCGCTCGATGCTTCACGAGAGACCGTGCTCAAGGTCAAGCAGGTGCAGGGTATGCGCGAAGAGCTTGTTGTGGAACAGGAGCAGCAAGCGAAGCTCGACACCGCAGTGAAGGCTCTGTCTAAGGATATTCCCGACAAACTTCTTGCGGCAGCCAAGCTCCCGATTGACGGTCTCGTCATCGAAGGCGACAGCATCCGCATCAACGGAGTCGAGCTGGACAACCTCTCGACTTCCGAGCAGCTCCGCTTTGGCCTCGCCATCGTGAAGTCTCTCAACAGCAAGTTCCGCATCGTGTGCATTGACGGACTCGAAGCTCTCGACAAGGAGACACTCGAATGGTTCTTGAAGGAAATTGCCGAGGACGACTACCAATACTTTATGACCCGTGTCGACGGCGATAACTACGATGCCATCACAATCGAGGATGGTAACGTCAAAGAACATGCAACAGAAAACACTCCTGGTCAAGCTGTATCCTAAGGTCGCGTCGTGTGCGTATGCAAAGCACGAACCGCAGCATGTCATGCAGGCGGTGCTCGTCGAGTCGAAGGTGCAGCAGTTCAACTTCACATCGAAGCAGGAAGCGAATGCCGCGTTCACCATCAAGCCCGTGCCTGTGACCATCGAAGTCGTGAGCCACATCTGCAAGGGATGCGGCGAGAAATGGTTCACCCCAACTCGCGACGGGGTACAGGAGAATCTCTACCTGTATGAAAACGTGGAGTAAGTGGGCGATGATTGCGGGCTTTGCTCTCTACTTTGCGA
>ERZ869921.181-NODE-181-length-40702-cov-9.299678_pt1 | contig 40702 bp, 57 predicted proteins | sample MGYA00579310_ERZ869921 | MGnify/ENA primary metagenome ERZ869921 (study PRJEB32216, sample SAMN09231816) | wastewater metagenome | place: USA: Maryland | collected 2016-06-21 | study: EMG produced TPA metagenomics assembly of the PRJNA472060 data set (Reclaimed... | reverse complement strand
CATAACTCATCAGTAGTGCTATTTTCCCCGCCCTTCGCCAATATTTTTCCGTTATACGCAAGCACTACATTTCGTTTCCAAAGAGAGTTTGTGCTTGTAAATCTTTTTCTTTTCTTTTTTTTCCTTCGCTTTTTAAAACAAAGAGTTTTTCAGTTTGCTGTAAAGTCTTATTTGGTCTAATTGATACGTTTACTTTCTTTTCCCAAATACATTCAAAGTCATCAGGTGCATTATATTCACTTACATAAACTTCGTGTCCTTCAGCACTTTTTTTTCTGCACCAATCCCAAAATAAAGTATGATTAAATTTATCCTTTGTATCATATTCTTTTGTGCCTTGATATGGAATATCACAATAGATAATACTTTCATTTGGTATTTCTAATTCAGAATAATTGCAGTTGTAAAAATCAACATCTTTTATCAGTTCTCTTTGCTTTAAGGTGTTTCTTATTTGTTCAGCAACATAGTTTCTGTTTCCGTGAGTTCCACTATATCCACCACCATAAAATCTACCGTTAAATCCACCCATAAAGCCAATCCATCCAAGTTCAAAATCATCAAACTTTATATTTGTTCGGTTATTGTATTCGTTTCTTGCCTCACTATAAAGTTCTTTTGATATTTCCATTATCAATTCTCTACCATCTTGTAATCCTTTCCATAATGCAATTAGGTATTTATTGCTATCAGCACCAATTCTATTGCCTTTCACTTTATCCATAATATTACAACCACCTACAAATGGCTCTACATAATATTGGTTTGGCTTTCTGCCTTGCAATGTTATTGGTAATATTTCTTTGGCAAATCGTGCCTTACTTCCCATATACTTCATAAACCTATTTAATTTTTTCAAAATTATTTTTGCCATCGCTCAAAAAAGAAAAGAAAAAGGTTTTGTATTCCAATTGAACATTCTACTAATCAACCGTGCCAGCGTATAACAGCGGTTTTGTGCTATTTGCCCTATTAACATTTGTCCATAATTTGAGCATTTGTGCAAGGGCAAACTGACACAAAGCCCGAAACCGTTAAAAAGAAAGGGGTGGCGGCCAGGCCCGGAATTCCACCGGGGTTGCCGGGAGTTGTTGTCCCCCTGGCCACACTCCACTTCTTTCAAAGAAACTTATGCTGCCGTCTGATTAAAGTACCGCATCGCCTGCTCTCCCATCCACCTGCCCATATCTACCGGTACGGCATTCCCTATCAGCCGATAGCTGCTCATTTTATTTTCAAATACAAATCCATCAGGGAAGCCCTGGAGCCTTGCATATTCACGGATAGAAAATGGCCTTAATCCATGAGGACTTTTTTTGTCAACAACTAACCGGGTGCCTAAATCTTTACTGTAATGAGCCACACAGGTAGGCGCAACAGATCCCGAATACCCCGGATCAACAATAATCGGCCTGTCACGATACTTCCCTTTTATCCTGTTCAAAACATAGTCAGGCATTGGCACCTCCGGATTGCTTTCGATAAGGTCAGCCAAGTTTTTTCTTTTACTGTTTTCAGGGTGCCTGAAAGAAAACGGTTTTCGTGTACCGAAAAGAATAAGGCGACGGCGCCGTTGCGGCAGCCAGTTCTCCGCTTCTACAGGACAAAAAACCTGAACATAATAATCCGGCAGCTTGGTCATAGCTTCCATGACTACCTGAAACTTCCGCATACCCGGCACATTCTCCACAACATACATTTCGGGCTTCTCTATGGCTATGTGTCTGAAGAAATGGAGAAACAGATCATCACCGGTGCGGGTTCCGTGTATGTCAGCAATAGGGCTGTACTTTGTGCAGGGGTAGGTTCCGATTATTATATCCGATCCGGCCTGAGAAAGAACTGTTACGTTTTTTATGTCTTCTGTTAATACCGGATGGCTGAAAAAATGAGCGTTATTTTTCATGCAGGCGGTTGCTTCGCTGTCCAGGTCAAGAGACTGAATAACATTTACGCCAGCCTCCATCATTCCAAGTTCTGCGCCGCCGCATCCGCTGAAATATCCTTTTGCTGTTGGTTTATACATTGCTTTTCTTTTTGTTCAAATAATCAAATACCATTATCTTCTTTGCCAATAGTTTAATCCGGTTTGGTTCAAGTCCTGAATATTCGCCGGATATAAACATTTTTTCAAATTCATTGAACGCAATTTTATCCTCAGTCCTAAATGACAATGAATCCTGAAATAATATTCTCCTGCGTAATTTGGCTGCCCTGAAAAGATTATCCGGCTCTTCATAGTTATCCGGGATCTTTTTAAATTCTACGAGATAGTCGTACAGGTACGGAGGTATCAAGTCGAAATTTATATCCTTCTTATCCTTGCTTTCCCATTCCTCTATATCGGCCATCTTTTCTGCCTGAGAGGTTGATACATTCCCCAGGATCATCTTTGGCGCCGGGGCCGGCATCTCCTTCGATTTGGATTTTAACCACTTCCTGTAAGCAGTCATTACCCTTGCCAGGTATTCGCATGTGAACTGATCGTAAACCTTTACATCTTCTATTTCCAGCTCTCCTTTTATCGCCAGTTTGAAAGCAAGCAGCAATTCATCCAAAGTTTTTAACCCGTACTCTGAGCGGATGAATGACATTAAAATCGTGTCTTCAGCCATTGTTGGGTAATGCTGTGGACGTAACCCCACAATCGTGTAGATCACACAAAGCGTTTGCCTTATTTCAACATCAGAAGCGTTGTTAATCGCAAGGCCCGAAAGGGCTCTTTTAGCCTCATCTGTTGATATAATCTCGCATGGCATCAAGTTTTTTTTCTCCGTTACTTGGGGCAGATTTTCCAATTTCTTGTTTTTTAATCCAGTTTAAAAAATGACTTCGCACGTCTTCTATGTTTTGATAATATTTTTTCCCGGTTGCGTTCTGTTGAAGAAAAACGGGCCATAATCCGTAAACCTGGTTCATCGTTATGGTTACGTTTTTCGTGATCCGCATCAGTTCGATGGCCGAACCGGCAATTATCTCCGGCAACTCCCCGCAATCTTCTGGTTTTGGCATCGTGTTGAAAACAAAATTTTCGGCGTTTTCTTCTTCTTTTTCTTTATCCTTTTCTTCTTCTTTGTCTTCTTCTTCTTCTTGTACCCTATTAATAGGGTATTTATACCCTATTTTTTTGTATTTCTCTTTTAAGCCGTGTGATTCTAACAAACTCAAAATTTTTCTATGAACAGGGCTCCTTTCGCTTAATTCACCATACTGAAATTCTATAAACCCAATACAGAAAATGTTACCGCCATCGATTTTTACAAATTGATCACCCCCATCAATTTTTAAAAGTTCTTCTTCTGTAACGGTTTCTCCCAAATAAGCACACGCAATAATCCAGTTTGGTGACCATACGCCGCATAAATCGGCCTTATCCCTCACCAGTTTAACCAGGCATTTTTCTTTGCAGGAAAGTTTCATAAACCATTCCTTATCCCACAGGTTAGTGTCCGTAAATCTTTTCGCCATCGTTTTCTTTGGTTTTAATGGGCCTATAAATTCCTATGCTGTGGTTCGAGCCATTGTATGCCGAGCCATTTAAAAAACTCTGCTTCGCTTTCCCAAACAGGTGGCCTTACCGGGTTTGTAAGGCCTGGCCTTAATTTCCATGGGTGCTGATCACTTTCCCGGTAACAATCTCTTTTGAGATACAAATCACCTTCCACTCCGCACCATCCTTTTTCTGACCATGCGCCGGCAATAAACCGTCTGGCATATTCAGCGCTCCCGGTTCGTATTGAAAACTGCCGCCAATAGTCATGCGTCTGAGGCATAAACAAATCCAGGTTCACGGTATATTTTGAGCCTTCAATGTCTGTCCTCATTTCTACCTGCATATACCTTCCGGTGAATTTTCCCTTTACAATCATTCCGGCCTCCCGGATGATCCTTTCAAATTCCGGGTGAATTATCTTATGCTCTGCCACCACTTCGCCAAAAAGGTTTAAATCCTTGTGTATCGCCATTTTTGGGATGCACACAATCTCAATGTCTTTTACGTCCTGTTTTCTGCGCCTTATGCTTCCGGCGATATTACAGAGGCCCGGTTCGCAAAACGGCTTTAATTCGTTCAGCAGGTTGTTAGCGATAGTATCGGCATGGTATAAGTGCATCAGTCATACATTTTTGAATAATCAGGATTTGAATAAACAGCCGGCGACCTAACGAATGTTTTCTCCCTTACCTGGAAACGTATAATCTCTTTCTTTTCCTGCTGTACCTCCTCTGATGATCTGCGCTCATTGAAAAATGAAATGCCGTTTTTCGTCATAAAATGCCTTACCGAATAGTTTGTTATGTTTAGCTTTTTGCTCATCCGGTAAGGGCTAAGAACAAGATGATTATCCCGGATGAATTTTTTCTGCTCCTCGGTAAGAACCGGCTGCGGGTATTTTTTACCGGGCACAGGATTGATGTTGCTGCGCTGGAGGAACATTCGTATGCCGTACTCTGGCCTGCCGATCTTTTTTGATAACTCCTTTACGGTAAACCTGCTGCCGTTTTTAAGCAGGTATTTCTTTTCTTCTGTGCTGTAATACTTTTGACTCATATTCTTTGGGTTTATTATGAACAAAAACTGTTTCAAGGGCATTCCAAAATATTGTATTGTCTTCCCTGTGATAAGTGTCTATTATTCGCTTCGCTGCTTTTAATGAACCCGGACAGATAGGGGAAATTTTACCATCTGGATATTCAATGTATAACTCTCCGGCCCTACTGCGGCTTTGCTCACTTGAAAACCAGTTTATTAAAAACCCCTTGTATTCTATCGGCTTCATTTTAAAAAACCTCTTGTCTTAAAATATCCGGCAAATGCCGCTTTTCGCTTGCTGCTATTGATGGATATATTTTCTTAAACTTTTCTACCACAACAGGCCAAACCTTCATCTGTGCTGCGTCTTCCCAGGAACGATCATACCTGTCATGGCAGCCGTTTTTAACGCACAATTCAATACTGTTGTCTTTGTGTGTTGCAACCGACGGAAACATATTATCCCGCTTTGCAAGAACGTGGGCTATGCTCATAATGGCAAAGGAGAAAACGTGCTTATTTATCGGTTCGCCGCACTCCATGCATTTGCCTTGCATTTCGGATATCCGGTCTTTAAACCATTGCAACTGCGCTTCTTTCTTTGGTTTGTCTTCTTTCAACTTCGCTTTCTTTTTATCGCTGATCTTCTTAATGCCTTGTGGTTTTGGTTTTTCTTCCGCTGGCTTCTGTCCTAACATGATCGCTCTGCGGTTTATTAAGTATTGGGATTCCATCTTAGCTTACTATTATTGCTTTTAAATCATCATTGTATTCCGCTTTGATAACCGATACCCTTGGCGTTATCTTCCAAAATGCTACGGTCTTAAACTGGCTCTTCCTGAACCTGTTCACTTCCTTTGGCAGCTTTTCTATTGGCAAAGGATCGGTCTGTAAAAGGTTCCTGTCCTTATCCATAAATATTTCTATGAAGTGGGTGGCGCTCATGCTGTTTGCATTTCTGGTTTATAGAATGCCTGGAAACGAACCGTTTCTTTATACTCAGGTGATTTTATTAAACCATCCCCGAACCCTGCCAATGATTCTGCACCGGCCTCATCAAGCACAACACGGCTGTCTGCTTCTTTAGGAACACGGAAGCATATTTGAACAGGGAAATTCACTTTTGCATCACCGGTGATCACTTTAACAGAGGCTCTTTGTGTTGCAGCCATAACCCGGAAACCGCTTGACCTGCCCTTCTGCAGGAGAATCCTTAAATTTTCTTCCAGAGATTTTAATTCACCAACCTTTTTAAGTTGATACTTTGGTTCGCCAGGCATCATCATTCCCATAAACCCTTTTTTAGGAGCATAATTACCTACCTGTACATTCTCTTTGATATCGAGTTCAGATCCCTTTCTTGACTGAGCAACCGCATCGGCAAACTCATCAAACACAACGAGCGTCATTTTCTGCTTGCCTTCTTTTACCATATTATTCATAAAGTCCACAAGTTTTGCCATGTACTCCTCAATGTCCTGGATATCGTTAAGCACAAGCATACCGCCTCTCTTTGCATACTTTGTGAATTCATGCTTTGGATCGAATATTATAATGTTGTCAACCCCGGCCGCTTTTGCGTATTCTATTGTAGATTTTACACAAACCGATTTTCCTGATCCGGTGGCACCGCAAACCAAAACGTGAGGGGTAGATTGGTTTTCCAGATCCCATACAACGGTATTCCCGAAATTGTCTTTACCTATCGGTATCTTCATCCCCTGCAATTCTGCCTGTTCGTACAGTAAATCCCTTTCCCTGCGCTTTGGATATTCAACCGCCACATAAGATTTGCCTTCATGTACCACCATTTCATTTGATATCCTTACGTTAGCCACATCAAGGGCATTGGCAATGTCAAGCCGGCGGGAGTGAATTGATTTAACCGGAACGCCGGCAGATACTTCCAGTAAGAATGTATTGCTTGAATAACCTTCAAATTTGTGTGCTACCCGAACAATGGTTCCGAATGTTCTCAGAACGTGTTCTATCTTTTCTTCTGTTGTCATGTTTTTATTGCTTAAATCGTATTGAATAAATTGAGAGGCATTTTGCTTGAATTCCCGGATTACTTTCGGGCTGATCGTTTGTATTGAGGCATCCCGTATTTTTTTTAGCCGCTTTGAAACAAGCTCTTTCTTAGCCTCGTCAACATTAAAATCTTCTACTTCACAGATCATTGTACGGGCCCAAAAGTCATACAACTCAGCCTTATCCGTGTAGTTGTCTGAATCGTTTATCAGGTACACATAATCGGGATCGTTAACCGCTTGGATCATTCTTCTCAATGGCTCGTAAAGCAGGGCCTCGTATAGTTTCCTGGTATCATCAGTTACGGTAAGTTTAAAGCAGTTAAGCTGCGGCGAATTGTCTTTGTTCTTTGAGTATTTGTTCTCAATGAACCAAACCTCGTCAACATTTATTCCGGTCTGCTCTTCATAAACTTTTATGTAGGTGATTGCCTGAACGCCTATCCCGAGAACCATTTCATCCTCACTGGTAAATGATTGTTTTGATTTATGGTCAATGATGGCAATCTTTCCGGCCTTTGTTTTTACAACCAGGTCAATCTTTGCGTGACAAGGCAGCGGAATATCAACTCCATTTATTGTTAAAAACTGATCACAGTAAACTTCCACCCCAATAATTTCTTCGATCTCTGATTCATATATTGACAGTTCAGAATAAAAGTTCCTGAGAAGGGCAGAAACTGTTGTATAGGCTTTCTTTTTACACTCGTCAATAGAAGGGGTGGTTTTCTGAATCTTCCACTGGTTAGCCGGAGCCTGGTCGATATACTCAAAGGCTGATAATTCAAGTCCAGCAACATCAATAGTGTTGCCTTCTTTCTTCTGTGAGAAATAATACTCCAAAGCCTTATGATAAGCATTCCCCGAAATTGTTGTTGCTGAACTTCTGGAATAAACGCCATAGATATAACTCATTTCAAAAGCCTTCTCGTTACGGGCAAAACTTGTAACCTTTGAATAGCTCCAGTCGCTTATTAGAAACTGGCTGAAAAGGTCCTGTAACTGATCCTGGTCGTATTGTTTGTATATACTCATGGCATTGAAACAGGTTGGTTATTATTGGCAGATTTCTTCAGTTCGGCTTCCTTATTCTTCATAAGTACCTGAACTTTTGGGCTTTTGTCTATCTCTGCTTTGTTTTTCTTGTAAAGGCCCGATAGTTCAAGCTGAGACTTAACGGCGTTGATCTCGGTTTTCCATTGTTCGATAATATCTTCGTCTGTTATCTCCGATGACTTGCCATCATTATCTTCCTCTGCGGTTGATAAACCCAATGCCCCTATGAGGGTATATCGTTGCAGGTATGTTTGGGTGCTACCGGATTGCTGAATAGAGTTTTTGGCGCCGCTGTCATCCTTTCCGCCTTCCATTACGGTGGTTTCTGTGTGGCCCCCGCTGTGGCTTATCAGGCAGGTACATTTAAGTTTGCCGTTTGTTTCTTCAAACTCCCACCTGTAAGAAAGTCCGCATTCGTTCAGCGTCTTTTTAATGCTTTGTGTTATGCATCCCAGGTCGGCATATTTATAAGAGAAAAAGCCTTTGGTAGAATTTATCTTAGCGGTTTTGTTTTTCTTGATTACAGGCACGTTGGTTTGAAAGTTGGACATGGCGACAAGAAATGATTTCTTTGCCTCTTTCTTCTCCCATCGTTCCTGCAGGTCCATCAGTTCTTTTAGTTGACTGATATCAACCCCTTTTTCGATCGCTCTCTCAATAAGAGTTGTTGGCGTGGTGTTTTGGACAATTAAATCCTTTGACATAACTTTGCTTTTTGTGTGATTAATTTATTGTGAGCAGTTACCGCTGCTCACTTTTTATTTTAAAATAAAGGCTGCCGTTACTGTCGTTCTGAGGTTATCTCGGTTTCCGTCCGGTATGCCTTTATTCACTAAACTTTTTAAAGAGCCGGGCCGTTACTCTCGGCTCTTGTTTTTAATCGGCTAATGCGCCGGTTCCTTCTTCCGGGATTGATGGCGGCGTTTCCTGCTGCTCGTCATCTTCTCCCGGTGTTCCTGGATCACGTTTTAGTTCATCAGGTGTCATGGTGCTTGGTTTTGGTTAAAAATTATTTTCTGAATGCCTTGTATTTTTTTTGCCTTACGTTTTTATCAACACTTATCTTTGATTTATCAGGCTTTTTTATTGAAGCGGCATAAACACTTTGAGTAATTCTGTTGAACCTGTTATAGCAAAAAGTATTATATGCTGCATCGGTCATTTAAAAAACAAATTGAATTGATCTGCCTTCATCTTCTTTGCCATGAAATACAATCTTATGACTGAAAAAATATTCTTTGGAGTGAATGTTAAGTTTCTCTCCTTTGTTTCTTTCGTTGCTAAAATTCTGATCTGTGCTTTCATAAAATTGTTTTTAAAGGTGCCGGCGAATAAGAATAAACCCGGCTGTGTTATATGCTTGCTATATGAAAAACGGTTAGTCTTTTAAAAGGGGGAGGCCGCGCCTTAATTCCACCTCCCGTATATACCCATGCTAAAACAAAACCCGGTTACTTCTTGTGGTCAGTTTGCAGTAAAATAATTCTCATAACTCCATTCTTTTCTTTTATTGAATGGGGGATGAAACGGAAGATTTTCGTCAGCTTCTCTTCTACTTTTTTCCTCGTCTGCTCTCGCTTGCTTTGCTTTGTTTTTCTCATGCTGTTTGGGATAGATGATGAAAGAATAAAAGAACCATATAGCCAGTATCAGTAAAATGGTTGATACTGTCCATCCTGTCGCTTCTATTGGTGTTAATGGGATATTCATGGGATTAATTGAATTGTGAATAAAAATTTATGTACCTGCTCTCAGCCATCTTAACATCCCTTTCGGTTGCCAGGGGCAGTTTATGAGCAGCGGCGAATTGCTGTAAAATGAATTTTGTGAGTATCATATAGCTTTTCTTAAAAATTGATTTCTTCTTAATACCGAGATGCTTGTTTTTTTAACCCGGCGTTTTGGTTTATGCCCTTCCAGTTTCTCGATCTTCTTAGCGGCCCACTCTCTCAAAGCATCGGCATGAGCATATACATCCCGCAATTCTGATAGTGTTTGGCTTTTTGTTGGCATATCAGGCAACTTTTTCTTTGGCTGGCTCTTGCATTTCTTCTAACAACTCTGTATCTTGCGGCAGGTTTAAATGTTCACGGATGGTATTAAGAACATACGCCTGAGTAAGTTTCTGGCTGTTATTGTAAATCAGCCCTGGCAGCGAAAAGGCGGAAACTCCCACAGATTCAGCAACCCTTCCGTACAATACCGGATCTTTTTTAACCTTGTCCAGTATCTCTTTTTTTAAAACTAATTTCCCCATCGATTTTATTTTTTGTGTAAATTGCTTCTGTGCAATTACAATGTAAATGTATATTGCCTTTTGTCAATATCCAAATAAAATATTGCTTTTTTGCAAGATTTAGAAAATATCAAAACATTGCTTTTATTCAATAGATGAATTTCAAAGAAGAGATAAAAAAACAGTTACAACTACTAAAAAAATCAGGAATAGACCGGCGTAAAGCAGAGGATCAGCTTGGTTATGCGGAAAATTATATTGATCAGGCCCTATCAAAGGGCGGAAATTTAAAGCTATTGAACTCCTTAAAGGTTCTTTCGATGAATGTTGACAAAAGCAATATTGCAGCCGAACCAGAGCAAACCTATCAATCAAAGCGCAATACCCTTAAAAACGGGGAAGGAAAGAAAAGAGTGCCGCTGTACGACGCACCGGCGGCCGCTGGTAATACATCGGGAGATATGACACCCATAGCCGCACCGGCCGGAACCATTGACGTAGGCGATCTGCTGCACGATTCACAGGCCGCCATACGGATATACGGTAACAGCATGATACCGAACTACCCGCCGGGGTGCGTGGTAGGGCTGGCCAGGTGCGAAAGCAAGTTTATAGAACCGGGGGAGGTATATGTAATTGAAACAAGGGATCGCCGGATATTAAAAAGGCTGTTTTACAAAGACGATAACTCAGATGGGGATTTTATTACCTGCTATTCAGACAACATAATGAATTTTAAAGGCGGATGGCCAAAGCATGATGGCTTTGAGGAAACTTTAGAAAGCTCAATAAAACCATTTTACGAATTTAGATACATGTATGCACACAGACTTTCAGACAATTATACAACGCCTAGTTATAAATTGAGATATGCTCTTAAATCCGTCCAGGCGATTATACTAGAAGTTATGCCGGATATTGAGGATTTTTCATAATCCACATTCCCGTTTCATCAAAATGGAAGATAATTCTTTTAATGCATCCTTCTTTCGTTTTATATTCAATTCCTAACAAGGAATCCTCCCTGCTTCCTGCAGATCCAAACTTTAATATTTCAGCTCCTATCAATTCAGCAGGCATTTCGTGCTGCTCTGAAATATCTGTAAAAAAATTTGGTATTTTATTATGTATCTCAAACTCAAATTCCTCGCCCCTTTGGGACGAGGTTACACCTCTCCTGTTATCGTCATTACCGTAAATCTTTTAACATAAAGTGTTTTTATTGGCTTGAATGCAGATGGTCGGCTGCCGCCTCCCCACTCCGTGAGCTTCGCATTAAATACAAAAACGTATCCCCTCCGCTGGCGGTTGTTCTGGAAAACTTACAACCGCCGCTACACAAAACCTAACCTGTATTAACATAATGTTGAGTTATACGTGTTTAGGTAGTGTATTTCTATACGCTCCTTGCGTCGCTATCGCATTCGCTTGTTGCGATTTTTCCGGGTTATCCTGTCTTTACAGACCGTGAAAAATCGCAACCCCTTGCCACACTTCAACACAAATATAAACATTCGGTCAAAATAAAAAACTCAATCTTTTGTAAAATAAAGAAGCCCGGATAGAAATCCGGGCCGTTACCAAAACTAACTGATTATGAGAAGAGAGCGTTTAATCATTTTAACTGCACCTTTCTGAACCCCTGCTGCCAAAGCAAATCAGCCATTTCCTTGCTATGCCCGACTATCTTTATTTCCGGCCACTTTGGATTTTGGCAGTGCATTATTTCGTGAATTAAGGTTTCAAGCAGATCCTGCCCGGTCAACCCGCTGTCTATAACCACTTCCCTTTCTTTATCCCATGCAAGGCCGTGAGCCTTATTTCTACCCAGTTTTTTATACGATATTTCAATAGGCTTTTTCTTCATGCCTTTAAATGAAGTTCATCCGGCCGCTCATCAACGATAACCCGGCCCGTTTGTATCAGTTTCCTGCTCACCGTTTTTAATGCGTCAAGTTCAGCCTGAACCCTTTCTATCTGTTCGGCCACCCACTTCTTTTGATCTGCAATGCTTAGTTTAAAAAAACCTTTTGGATATTTCATTTGCAATAAATTTCCATTTGAGTGGTTAATCCATATTTTTTATCCAGAATATTAAACCCTTGCTTTGGCTCCTCCGGGCTGGCTCCGATCCGCTGTGCATAGGCCCCGTAACCAATACCCGATCCGTTTACCCGGCAGTTCTTTGTTGCCTGCCATAGCTGGTGAAAATGCCCCATGAAATTATAATAAGCCTTTTGCTGCTGATCGTACCGCTGCAGCGCCTTAATCAGAGGAATGGTTAAGCCACCGATGCCGCCTCCGTAACCTATGCTATCCCCATGGAAAAAACGAACCATGTACCCCATGATATCAACGTACGTGAACATACCATTTGGAATAATGAACTGTACCCGCTTTTCTCCATCAAAGTAATTGGCGATATCATTGTACATCATCCACTCGTAACTGTTTTTGTAAGCCGTAGATACCCGGGGTTTTTTATTTGTCCGGCCATGGTTACCAAAGTTGCAGGGGATCGTTATTTTGTCAAACCTCCCATGCTCCAGATAAAACTTTATTGCCGTGATGATCTTTTCTTTGGCGAACCTGGTTGCCTGTGTAGGCGACAGGTAATTGCTTTCCTCCAGCTCTTCGTGGATATACCCGGTAATAAAGTCACCGCCGAGCCATAGACACAACTGCTTTATATCCGCTGACTGCCGTTCTTTGTAAACCAATTTCAGGCTGTTCTGAATACATTTAGTCCAGCGGTGTGTGGCTATGTCGAGATTATATTCATTCAGCCCGTTTATCGTATCGGCATCCACCCGCTCTTCAAAATGCCAGTCTGATAACTGGATGACCGGGATGGCTTCGTCCTTATTTGAAGACAAAACCGGGTCTATAACACTGATGGGAACCTGTTCTTTAATGTTTAAAAGAGCGTCGAATCTTTTTTCGCTCAGTTCGTACTCAATAAGAAGCTGCCTGTATTTAGCCTCCAGTTCTTTGATCTTGGCGCTTTCCTTTCGTTTTGTAAGATCCCCGAGAATTGCTTCTTTTGGATCTATCTCCTTGGGTTGTATGTTTAGTTCAGGAGTTTGAATAACGTCTATTCGTTCTCTTTTGCTGGCGTGCTTTGATACCACTTTTATAACACCAGCCTTTACAAATTTTATTATGAGGTTATTCACAGATCCCTCAGTACTGCCGATCAGCTCTGCATACTGTTTATTTGTTAACGACGGGCCCTTTTTAATCTCCTCAATTAAGCGCTTCTGCAGATCAGTAAATTTTATCATAAATGGATTTACGAATGATAATACTTTAAGAACAGGTAAATAACCATCATGCCCAACAAAAATGTCAGGGCAATAATGATCAGGTTTATTTTCCAGTTTTTAAACATCGATTATTTCATCTTGACCGTATTGGCGTAAGCTGCCCCGAACCATTGCAGCCTCTTTCTCCCGGCGTTCAACCAGTCCGTTTGTCCAAAGACGTTTACTTTGTTCGATAAGTTTTGCAATGCCTGCATAGTCCTTTTTGGGCACCAGCGGCACGATATCCCGCATCTCTTTGCGCCGGTCACCCTGTAAGCCCGTTCCCCGGTTATAAACCATACTCAGGATGGCCCCGGCGGCATCAGGCGTCAGTTCGTCGAGGCCCGGATATATCTTTAAAGCGGCTTTTGCGTAGCGGGGAAGGCTTGTATGTACGAATACTTCATAGGCTGCCTGATAAGGAATACTGACCGATCCTGCCATTTTATTTGCCTTCATGGCAAGATGAGCCCTTTCTCCCCGCAAGCCGGCGAACATCTTTAAAATCCCTACCTGATAAGAGCCGATGTATTTTATCCAGTCGTTTTCAATATCCCGCTCTGTGTTGTATCCAAGATCGTAGCCGATGCCTATCGTAACGCCACTTTCACCACCCGGCCATGATAGCCCGAAAAGTTTTGCGTTGTAATGTGCCGGACTGCTTACCTCATAAGCAACAATAGAATCGACTGCTTTTTTTGATATTTTCATACACTATTGGTTTTTGTATGCTAAGTAAAACCGCACGATACCCACTACCCCGGAAATGGTGCCAAGTACTTTCAGCACGTTTGTAATGCCCGGATGATTTTCGCTGAATACCGACATGGGGAATGCAATCCAAACGACCACGCAAAATGCGATCAGTAATGTGTTGATAATTCCGTTTGTTGTTGACATGATGTTTATTTTATGAATAAAAAATAGGCTCCAACTGCTACGGCAGCGGTGCCAAACCCGACTAAAACAGTCTTTCGTTTTTGCCGGCGAAGTTGTTTGTTTTGCGCCTTCATTTCTTTAACAGCAATATCCCTTTGCTCTTTCAGGTTTACTACTTCGGCCTTATAGCTATCTACCACCCGGGCCTGGGCGGTGTCTTTAACCGTATGATTTGAAATTATGCTGTCCTTTAAAGCGATCCGCTGGTTCAGCAGATCGATCTTTTCATTGAGCAGCTTCACCCGCTCAGCGTCAATCTTACCCTTCTCAATGAGTTTGGCGGCATTACGCAGCCATTCATTCTCAATAATCGTTGTCTGGTTGCTTTGGCAGGTTGCGGAAATACTCCCGAAGATCATCACTGCCATAAGCGTTAATAACTTTAGCTTTCTCATTGTATTTTTTTGAAAGGTTACCAATTTGGTCGTTTAATTGAAAAACGTAATTCTGAACTACTGAATCCTTTACCCGGAGAACCTGTATGTTTATCTCCTGCTCATTAACCACCTGCTGCCATGCGGCTCTTTCCTTTTCGATCTGCAGCCGGGTTTCTTCCTTTAGCTTCAGTTCCTGTTTAGTCATATCCAGGCTATGATCTTTTTTAAGGCCCTGGATGATGAATGAAATACAAAGCAGGCTTACAATAAAAAGAAGCACCACAACGATGGGGTATTTATACTTTGCTACCAGGTTGAAGAATTTCATAAAGAATTCGTTTGGTTACAGTAATTCCAAATCACTATCACAGCCAGAATCAGCAAAACGATAATAAGGCTCCTGTTTGGGTGCTTTGGTTTATCGTACATGTTTACTTGCTTGGCTGGCATTAGTCTGGCTTTTTGGGTTCATCTTCCTTTGACAATGGTGTGCCACGGAAAAACGAAATGACTTGAGGCAAAGTTGTTACGCCGGTAAGCACCAATATAAAAACCATAGTTGCTACAAGGATCGAATACCGCTCGTTTGAATTTGCGGCTTTCATAAGCGAATAGGCTATACCCCATCCCAATATCGCTGAAATAGTAGCGGCGATCCATCTCTTATGGCTTATTTTGCCTCCCTCAGACATCATTGAGTTAAAAAAGTTCTCTTTCATAATTTTGATTTAAAACCCTGCGCCATTTACCGGCGAAGGGCGGTTATTCTTTTTTGGTTCCTGTTGAAGAATTGCTTCCAGGTAATAAATTTTCTTATCGTGATCGTTTGTTTTTTTCTCCTGCTCACCAAGCCGTATCAATGAAGATGATATTTGGGCGTCCTGCTGTTTGTCGATCTGTTCTGTCCGGGCCTTGTACTCTCCAAAAGAACGAACCTCAAACCCTATCCAGCCCAAAAGGCCGGTTACGATGAACAGCATTATCACCTGTACCCAATGCATCAGATTATTTACTTGCTGTGGCGCCATTTAACAACTACTTTATCTCCCAGTATTTAACGATCCCGGGAATTGGTTTATAATTAATATCCATCCATGCCCAAAGCGCTGTATGGCATTTACTATCGACTACCATCAGCACAACATATCCCTTAATACCATTCCTGTCTTTCATGCGCTGTCTAACGTACCCACCTTCCGGGATTAATGAAGAATCCAGATACTTTTTTTCACCCCAAAGTAATTTCCCACCTGCGTGGTAGTAATCCCATATTTTAACAGGAACCTTCATATCGAAAGTTGCCCGGATGGTATCAACGTGTCCGCTGTCACATCCCACATAGTCGGCGCCGATCTGACGCATTTCGTCGATGGTTCCCACATATATTATCTGTGCCTTGGCTACACCGAAAAGAAGCAGTATGGTAAGAAGTATTTTCATGCTGCAAACTTTTTCTTTAAAAATCTTGTTGTATTTGATATTGATGTATAGGCTTTCTTTAATGGGATATTAGTGATCTCTGAAATCTCATTTACGTTGTACCCTTCAAGTCTGAGCCGGAACGGCAGGGTTCTTTTTTTATCGTGATACCTGCCGCATTCGTAATCCTTCAATGCTTTTTGTAATTCCAGTTTTTGCAGCTTACCCCATACATCATTTTCAACATGCTTTGGGTTGTATTTTGAAAAGCCCTTTGATTGCTTGGCATAAAACACGGCCCGGTTGATGAATATATTTTTTAGTATCCTGCAAAAAATCATTTTTCGCTCTGTTTCGGTTTTGCCTGCATAGTATTCCGGTATTTTAAAAACAACTTCGGCCAGGTCTTGAATTAAATCTTCGCCATCCTGCTTTGACCCGGTTAGCTTAACGGCGTATTGGAATAATTGGTTTATATCGTTTACAAGACTGTTCATTGTTTTATTCCTACATAAACCCCATCATACCATCCGAAACTCACTTCGCCGATCTGCTTATCCAGTTTGAACCGGCCTAAGTCGATATCCATTTCAATGAAATCCTGCTCGTTTGGTAGTTGTACTGTCATAATCCAAGGTCAGTTTTAAGTTGGTTAACACTGTTGTAATAATCGGTTGTGTTGCTTATGCCTGCACCTATACTTACAAAGCAGGCTTTCTTTGTGCTGAAGTTTACCAGGTTGCTGCTGAATATATAAACAAAGTCAGTTGGTAGCCCTTGCGCTGTTATGCTTCCGGATGATAAAGACGTGGTGTTCTGAAGTATCTCTACCGCCGTTGATGATGTACGATTACTAAGGAACATGCCAACCGTGTTACTGAGCGCCGACGTTAGATATGTAGCGTAGTTCGTCCGGTTAAGTGTAGAATATATGGTATTGCTGTAAAGCTCAATGTCTGAGTTATACGTTGCGTTCAATACCCCTATATCTGTGCTGGTTTCGTTCACATTCTCCTGGCTAAAGAACATCAGATGAAAACTATTAAGGCTTACGGTTTCCGTGGATGGCTTATAATTGGTTGTTAAATACGCCCCGCTTGTAGGATCTGCCCCGCCACCGCTGCCGGTGGAATAAGTTATTGTTCCCGATGATGTACAGGTGTACTTTGTGGTGTCAATAAGGTTGTATTTACTGGCCGCAAAAGATCCGTTGCTTAAGATGTAAAATGCCTGTACCTCTGTTCCCCACCGGCTTGCGGCTTTCTCCCTTGTCACGAAATCACAGATGGCTGTCTTTACCCCGGCATCGGTGATGCCCGTTGCGGCGAAGTATTTATCTGCATCGGCGTCGATGCAGCCGGATGATGCTTTCTTACGCAGCATTTTACTCATCGGCGTTTGAGCCGATGCAAAAGCTGGGAAGAGTAGTATTAATAGTAGTTTACGCAATGCCATTTGTTATTTCCGTATGATGATGTGGTATAGTATTGAAAAATAACCGTTAAGGTTACCGTTGTTGTAGTTGTTGTTGGCAGCGTTACGGTTGTTGATACGAAAGATGAACCCCAGGTTATTGCCCTGGCAGCGGTGCCGGTAATCTGAATTTCCAGAATATCACCATCTGCCGGTGTGCCAGACAGGTTTGTGGTGAAACTTGTAATGTCATTTGTTTGCGCCGTCAACTTATACACATCATAGTTATCCGTGTTTATCGTAGGCGTGGCGCTGCTGGTTGTTGAACCCACACGGGCTGTCCAGCGTTTGTTGGTTAGGGTAACCGTATTGGTAGGTGATACCCCGGCAACCGCGGTGTCTGACCATGCGGGTAATCCACCGGAAACGTGCAGCGTCTGCGCCGATGTACCTATCGGTAATCGGGTAAAAAATCCTGATGAGTTCCTGTACCAAATATCGCCGGTTGCGTCAGACCCTATATCAAACTTAGCCGTTCCTACATGATGCAATCCTGCTGTTGGTGCCTGAGTTCCTATGCCTACATTCCCGCCACCAGACGGCACTATAATTGAATAATTATTTGCTCCACTATTTGAGGCAAAGTAACCGGCAACGTTTTCTGTTGAACCGCTTGCAATAGAGTAAACCCCGTATGCAAGCGTAGTACCTTGTGACAAAGTCCTTACTGCGTATGTCGTTGGTGCAGACGTTGCCTGCCCAAGTACTCCTATATTTGCTGCTCCAGTCCCAGAATGTGAGTTAGTAAAACTTCCTGTGTAAGTGGTTCGGTTTGAAGATGCGTTGGCCCCTGTATTGGTTAAACTGAATAAAGTTTGGTTGTTTGATGCTGCAGTACTGGTAGAAGTCCATGTCATTGCGGTACCTGTTAACCCGGTCCATGCCCACGTTTGCGCATAGGTTGTATGATCAACGCTATTTGTAGCTACTGCTGCTGATATTTTACTTAAAGGAGTTGATAATGTCGCATGATCCACCCAAGCAGGCGATGCTGCACTCCCCGCCGATTGCAATAAATACCCTGAAGTACCGTAATCCGGCGCAGCGCCGATTCCTAAAGCCCCGTTGGTATTAACAGTAAACCTGCGGGTGCCGTTGGTTTTTATAGGAAGGTCAACGTTGTCTGTTGTGCCAATCCCGTTCACCGAAGTATCTGTCCCTGCATTTCCCGTCTTTGACCAGGCAGAATCGGAAACAGCTATGGAGGAGCCGGAGCCGCCCACGCCAATCTGAAGGGTATCCCAGGCAGCCAGCTTTGGATTATAGTAGTACATCTTTTTGTTTGTACTGTCGAAGTAAAGGCCAAACTGTTTACGGGATGTAATATTAGAAGACGTTGGGGCGCCGCTACCAGTTGGGCCCTGCCATGCGCTGTCTGTTACTTGCCGGCTTTCTCTTTTTCCCCACAAAGACGGTGGCTGATGAATCTGTGAGAAAGAATCAAAACTTACTGCTAAAAGAAACAGGGCGATGATTGCTGCAGGATAGTTATTCCCGAAAGCGATGCCCTGTTTTGGCATCTTCATTTTCATGGTTTAAAATTAAATATTTATTTTATTACTTTAACATCCATTTTATGGAGCCTTCACAATTACCCAATCAAAGGAGATATTCTGAACCTCCCCGTATATTTCCTGTATACCCAATTTGAAACTGTTTGCCGTAAATTCCCTTACAGCCCAGGTAACGGTATTGTCTCTTGCATAGTTTGAGGCCAGGCTGTAAATCGACCCGAGTACTTTGTAGTTTCCTGTTATATTCAGGCCATGGGTTATTGTGTACAGACCTTCAGAAATATCACCGAGAGCATACCTTCCCATTCCAAGAACATCACCCGTTACTGGAGTGGTAGAAGGTATCTGCATATACATTGTGCAATTCCAGATAGTACCATCCCAAACAAATTCCGCTGTACCTGAGAAAGGAATTTCAATCTCTGCCAGCGTGGTATTCCCCCATTTCAAAGCGGCATTTGTAAACTTAACTTTTGGGGCTGCTGATCCCGGTGTGTATGTGCCGAAATTTGTTATCCTGAAAGGATAGCCAACTGGAGGGATGTATCCGCTGGTAAAACTATATTCAGCACTTGATCCTGCAAGCCTTATTACCTTTCTCAAATGGGTAGCTGCACAACTTACCGCCGAACTCACATCAACGTACATATTTGGATTACCCGCTGTTGGCCCCCATTGCTTGCCTACCACACTATCATTTACAGGGGTTGTAAGAACTACAGGCTTTCTTAAAATTGTCCATTCCTCTGCCGGATCGCCGCTGAATACATCTCCAGGCTGGAATAACTGGAAGCCACCCAGCACATTGTTTGTGATGTGTATTCCTTCGATCATTGGGCCATAACCAGTTCTTATAGCGACATAATCGGTATCTGCCAGACCTGCCATTGCTGTATTTACATAAGCAGATGATCCGGCAGCCGGAGTGTTTGCCCCTCCGTCTCCTATCCTGAACCTAATTGGATCAAACAGAGTTACGGTGTCTACCGTTGCATTTCCTCGATAATAATCTATAAGGCTTCCCGATGCCGTGTACAGCCTAACTTCATGGGTGACGTTATCTATTCCACTAAATGTTCCGGTATAGGGAACCTGATGACCGGCCCCTGGCGTTGGTACGCCTAATCCGTTTCTTTCCGGTATAGTGGTTGACCCGACCTCTGACGTTGCACCATTTATGTCAACTTCATAAATCTTTACAACCATGTCCTGTGTAAGACTTGGGTAAATACCTACCGAATAATTTGCGTTTGCCATAATTTAAGTTTGTTCAAAATCAGTAATGCCAACTATGCTTCCTGCTCCAAAAAAGTCCGTATCAATATTGTACATAATAACAGTGCCCGGTGCTATTGGATCTTCGTCGTTAAACTGAAGGCTGCTGTTGTTTCTGGCAGGAGTTATTTCAATTGAAGCCCCTACAAGCGGATAGCCCTTCACCCGGTTAACTTCCCACTTTGCGCCTTCTGTTGTTTCATATTGCAACCCTTCAATTTTCACCGTATCGCAACAAAATATCCGGTTCATAATATCCACTATGTAAGGTGCCACGCCGGGAGCCTCGCCTATATAAAGTTTGGCCGTACGGTAAGGTGCAGCTGACAGCGTTTTTACGTTGTGTACCTGGTCAACAAAAGCGTTTCTGTCATGCGCAAAATCCCAATCCATTATTCCGCACTCGCACATGAATTTCATTTCTACCCCTGTTGTCCAGATAACCCCAAAGTCATTAACAGAATTTTTATAAGTGATCGTAAGCACATTCCGGTGACTGTTCTTTATGAGTATTGGCTCGCTTATGGCCTCAAAAAGAACGCTGAGAAGCTCAGCTTTTAAATAAAGCCAGTAGTACCCATCTGTTGCCACATCGGTAACATCGTATGTACATTCGTATGTTCTTTCGCTGCCTGTACCAATGCCCGTTACTGTCCAGGCAAATGACTTTGCAACTGTTCTGTTTATATCGTATAGCTTTAAGTCTTCCGGCTCAATGGTTGAAGTGATCTGTAGCTTTGTTGTAACAGACCGCTTCCATTTCTGCTGATAGAAACGGGGCATTTCAAAGTTCTTTATTTGCTCACATGCCCAGTCATCATCAAAGTGAATGCCCGGCGTCGCTGTGTTTGGCAGCATTTTAAATGGCCATACTAACGGTATGTTTAAATAGTTGCTCATATTAACTGTGTCAAATCTTGAACTGCTGAAATAAGTTTCCAGGTCTGCTTGTCGTTTGGCTCTGGCTTAATGCCGCCATCCCACAAATACCCGTAAAGAACAAGCCCTGTTTTTCCATCTGTGAATTTTATCTTCCCGTAAGGGTTTGCTTTCATTATAGAAAGAAAATCAGCCTGTACTTTAGTTGTGAACGTGAAATAGTAAGGAAGGAAAAGAGGATCAGGCAACGACCCGATAACAATATCTTCTTTTTCGGTTACCGTAACCCCGGCAAGGGTGGTGGATAATTCGCTGTTCTTTTCTCCTGTCTGGAATACGATCTTATTTATATCCTGCTTATAAAGTAAACTATGTAGCAGGCCGCCGTTATTATCCAGCGCCCGTTTAGGCGAAAGTTCAATGTTGAAAGATTCATCGGGATGCATTAACCCGGATATTGGGGAATAAGCGGGCCTGTACAGATTATACATATAGGTGTTCAGGAAAGTAATATCGCCGGTAATGGTTTCATTTGTTACCGGCTGAGTAACCCTTATTGTTGTATATCCTGCTACCAGGTAAGATGTGTTTTCTATTGTATAGGTGCCGTTGTTTGAAACGGACCCGGTAATTTTTATGCTCTGTCCGTTTGCGAATTGAACCATTGTTCCGGGTATCTTTATGTAATAAAGCCCTGTATTTACTTCTGTAAAAAAAAGACCTGAGTAATAATACACTTCAATGCTCGGCTTCTTTTCAACACTTAAAACAAAAGTGTCAAGGTCTGCTTTGTTGTCTGTTGTGTCCTTGCCATAAAGGTCAATCCTTGTAACTTCAATGCCGTACATATCTGCCCGGTAGGGGCTTACCAGGTCAAGCTCTTTTACGATCCTTGTGTGCGGCGTTGTTCGGGTTTGGGTAACATTAAACTCATCCCGGCCATTCACCTTATCTATTTCCTGGTTTCTGTATCCTGCTTTTATGGTATTGATCTGTATATCTTCAGCCTCCATCATTTCAAGATCATCCACTATTCCAAGGTCCATGATTATCTCTGGCCGGAAAAAATAATCCAGCTCCTCAATTACCAACTGATCATTTTCTATTGAAAGGCCAACCCCGTTTTTATTTTTCCCCCTTAATCTGCATTCCTGAAAGAAGTCTGCAAGTGATGTTTTAATGGAAGATTCAGAACCATATTTTCTCAGCGACCGTCCTCCGGTATAGCCTATATCGGTTAAGTTTTGAAGAAAAGTTGATTTGATACCATACTTTCCATTTGTGAGCTTCTCTGTAAGCCTTTCAAATAACGTGTACGGATCAAGGAATTCACAATAAGTTGGCGTGAATGTAACTTCGTAATCAAGGTTTATTTTCGTTCCTAAAACAGTAAAAGAGTGTCCTCCATTCGGCCCACAGGAAATGCGCACGTAAAGCCTTTCTCCCGGGTTTACTGTTACCTGCTGTGTGAAACTGAACTCTACCACATCTCCGTTGGTATGCCCGGAAGATGTATGTAATGAAGTACTCTGAATTACCGTGTTGCTTGAATCGCTGGCTTTTTGAAGCGTTACCCCGTAAGTATTGGACCCGGAAACTGTGCAGATGGATTTTATCGTTCCGCTTAAATTTACAACCACAGATTTGTTAACACTCCAAAAGAAAAAACCTTCATTTGGATAGTCGCTGGTTACCGCTACTGTTACATCCTGAACAATTATTCCCTGAGTTGTTCCTTCATTTGAAACAATACCCATCCCAAGGTAGTAGGTGATATTTCCGTTTAACTCCTGGCCTTCATAAACGATGTATTCTACTGAGTTCTTAAAAGGCAGGCCATCTAAATAAAGATGCTTTTTGTTTACATCTGTATCGATCCGTATGTCATAAACCGTGTTTTCATTAGCCTTCAGTAATTTACTCAGCCCCCCTTCCATTACGTTAACCGTTACTGTTCTGTCCTGCTGGCGCTGCCTGAACTTCGAGAGATCAATTTCTCCCATGAACCATGCATCGTATTGGTGAGGGTAAGCAAGGCGGTTTAATTTATGTTTTGCATAATAAACAATTCCTTCCTGCCCTTTATTCCAGTTAACATACCTTAGTATTTTTGCTCCGTCTTTTGTAAAGCGCATCGGAACGGTCATTTCCCGGAACAGACCCAGGTAGGTAAGATTGCGGCCGTACTTTACCAGCGTGTCTTTCCACCCGTCCGGGCTGTTTTGAAGATGAGCCGGCTGACCGTCTGGTTTAAGCAAAGTGTCTTTATCCCCTTCCTGCACAATGCCGCTGGCACCTACATAGTAGGGCTTCTTGTCTTCGCTGAATAACCAATCTATATAACCTTTTGGCTGCATTAATTTTTAATATTGTTTAAGTAGTAAGGGGTTGATTCTATGTTCTGCTCGTTATGAATAAGTATCCGGCTTTTTGATGTTTCTTTTTTCAGGTCTTTCACTTCAGAAATCAGCACATCGGCCTGCCTGCTGCTCATGCCGCCAGAAAGTAAAGTGAGCCCGTTGCTTTGTTTATGCTTTGTAACACTTATGCTGTTCATTATATCCCGGGTAAGGTGTGCAGGAGTGATCTGCTCGCCGCCTGCCATATCCATCAGCGTAGGGGTTTCCGGTGTTAAGTAAAGTTGTCCGTTACGTTTCATCAATTCGGGGCCTTCTTCAGATACCAGGGCAAGTCCTCTTTTTGCTGACTGAGTACCGATTCTATATTGTGGGAGCGGTGCGGCTGCGGCCCTGGCAAGCTGGAACAACCCAATTCCGCCAACAATAGCAGCCAGGGCGATATTGTACGGAGTAAAAGGCCGGGATCCTAAAGCTGAAACAACAGCCTGTGCGGTAGAAGATATAATAGAGGCTATATTTGCCGCCTTCTCAAATTTTGCTCTTTCTACTGCAAGTTTCCGCTGTCTTTTTTCAATTTGTTGTTTTTCATAATCAGCCTGCTTTTCAACCATAGCAGTCTGTTTGATCCTTTCGGTTTCTGTTAACCCGAGCATATTGATCTGGTTAATTCTGCGCTGGGTGTCTTCATCAAGTATTCGCTTCCGTGTTTCCAATGCTGCATTCTCACGGTCGATGCCAGATGTAAGGAAAAATAAAACGGTTGATTGCAATTCTTCAGAAGCCTTTATAATAGTAGACCTCATTTCATCAGTCGACTTCTTTTTTTCTGCTAACTCCTTATCATCCCAGTATTTATTTGCATCGAATTGCTTCTGCCTTGCTTTATTAATCTGGTCAAGGGTAAATTGTTCATAGTCTTCTTCCTGCTTTATCTCATCTTCCCTAATATCTTCTCGCTCATCCTTTAATTTTTTCAGGTCTTTATTGAATTCTTCAACCAGCTTAATACGGTTGTCAAAAATCTTTTCTTCAATAACTTTTAAGCGAAGCCCTGAAGCCTCGATTTCTTTTTGCTCCTGCTTATTTATCTCGGCGACATTGGCGCCCTTTTCTTTTTTCTGCTCTTCCAGCGCCGCCAGGGTTTCTTTCAGTTTGATTTTTTCGCTGGCTATCTCGTAATTGCGCTCTACATCGGTGAGCTGCATTTGGGCATTAAGGAACGCTTTGAGCCCGTCCAGCCGATCATCAAATGATCTGCTCTCGTCTTCAAAAATCTGCCTGTTCTTATCGGCTTCTCTTTGGAGATAAATTTTAGCAAGCTCAGCCTGAGATTTAAGAATTTCGCTGGCCGTATTGTCTGCTATTTTTCTCGCTTTTTCTTTTGCATCTCCTCCGCCTCCACCTGCTTCAATATTTGGAGATGTGATTTTTGAAAGCAGGAATTCCCGGTCTTTACCGATCTGTGATAAGTCTTTATTACTTTCTTCGATGGTTGAATTAAACTGCTTCAGCTCCCCCTGTAGCAATCTCAAGTTCTCCGTTTCTGAGCCGAATGTAGAAGCTGCGCCTTTCGGTCCTTTTTCTCCAGATGCTTTCAGGGCCTGTTTACGAACAGCCTCTTTTGCTTTTTCTACTTTGGCCTGAGTTTCCTGAATTTTAAATTGTGCTTCCAGTTCTTTTGTGGCCAGCTCAGAAAGTTTTCCTTCAATAGCCTGGGCCCTGGCCTTTTCTAAAATGGCGTCCTTTGCTCTTGTATATGCATCGGCGGCCTTGCCCTGCAGAATGATCTCATCGTTAATGTTCTTAAAATGTTTAGGGTATTGCTTTTGAATTTCATCAACGGCTTTTTTCCTTTCAATCAATGGTAAATTTGCATTGGTAGCAGCGGCATAAAGCGCATCCAGTTTGGCGATCTGTGGCCCGGCACCTTCGGCGATCCGTTTGTTTATATCTGAAAGTATCTGCGACTGATGAGCAGCATCCGAAATCGTGTTTTTAAGCTGGATATATTTTACGATCAGGTAAGCAAGGCCACCAATTAAAAAGCCTCCCAAAATGAATTTTGATGCTGCGGCAAGCCTTAATGAAGCGGCGGCCGACCTATCCGTGGCCACGGCCACAAGATTCTGCACATATGTATAAGCTGTGTTTGCAATCGTTCCTTTACGGGTAAGTTCTGTACCTACCTGCTGGATGCTATTTGCTATACCCTGAATGGCGATCAGTTTAGCCGTTACTTTAGCGGCATTTTCCTGGTTGATGCCAAATAAAGCAGTTGCACTTGCAGCACCTTGCGCTATGCCGGCCACCGCATTAAGTGAGCCGACAAGGTTATCAATACCTTTTGTATCGCTGGCCTGCAGCCTTAGCTCATCCTTTAGATCATTAACTTTATCTTTTGCCTCACCTACCTGGCTTTTAAATAAGTTTAAAAACCCAGTTTCTGTAGTCGCTGAATCACCTATCGTAAGCGTTAATCCTTGAAATGCATTTTCAAGAGCTTTCACTTGAGTTACCGATGTTGCGTTATTTGAAGAGGCCCGATTCATGGCGCTCTCTATAACAGTAATCGCCTGTGCGCTTCTTTGAAGCCCTGCTGCATCGTTGCCCCCTATACCTATGCCTTTGGCAAGATTAGCCTTGATCTCCTCCAGTTTATTTGCAAGGGTTTCAAATGGAGCGGCCAACGATCCGGCATAGTTTCCTACATTCCTTCTGAAGTTGCCAACAGACCCCTCCAGTTGCTTTAGTTTTGTGTCTGTTTCTGTAAGAAATTTTGATAAGCCTTGACCCCTGGCGCTTTCTCGCTGAGTTTCGCTTAATCCTTTAAATATCCGGTATGCTTTGTCATATTTTAGGCTGAGTTGTTCAATAGAACCTTCTTCTGCTTTTTGAAGTTTAAGGCGCTCTTGCTGCTCTTTATTTAATTCCCTTAACCGTAGCTTATTCTCTGCAAGCTGTACAGATTCTTTTTGGCGAAGTACGACCAGTTTTGCTTCGCTGTCCTGAAGTTGTTTTACCAGGGCTGCGGTTTGTCTTATATAGGCGTTGTATTCGTTCTGAGCGACAGAGAATTCCCTTACCCCTTTAGAGTTGTCGATCTTCAAACCAATCGCACTAAGATCTGTAATGCCCTTTTTAATTTCCGAAAAGATTGAAATGACTTTGCTCTTTTCGGCTTCAAGGGCATCGAGATCCGCAAAACTGCTAAATAATTCTTCACTCATTTTCAGCCTCTTTAAGTGTTTCTGAATATTCCAGGTAAGCGTTCAATATGCTCACAAACTCCATCGTTGTTATCTGGTGTGAGCGGATAGAGTACCCCATGAACTTTGACAGTATTCTCAATTCCTTCTCATAGTCTACCATTGACCTGGTTTGTGGCGGCGCCCCTACCGGGTTCAATGTTTTATATTCAATGTTGTACTGGTTTTGAAGTACAATTAAAATCTTTGCCTCTGTCTGCACCCGGTAAATTTGTTTCAGGTATTGCTCACGGTCGGGCAGGTCCTGCACAAGTGAATACCCTTGCTCATAAAGCACATTGGCCTCCTGCTCATCATACCCGTTCTTAAGAACAAAAACACAGTCATCAACCAGCTTTATCAGCCAGTTGTTTTTAAGTATTTTTCTTCTTAGTTGAAAAAGGGTAGATGATTTTTTTGTCCTTATGGCGTCGCTGTACTCCATAAGAATTTCATTCCACGATAAAACAAGAGCCATCGGGTCGGCTGTTCCTACAATCGTTAACAGGTCGATATTGCCTGTGATATGAATATCAAGGAATGTTTTGTACGGTAAGGTTTCTATACTTTGGTGAAATGTACCCTTCAACGGGGTAGCCGGCTGATTGGGCTGCCGGGATGCAGCATTTTTTCCCTGTGCCGTCTGTGTAGATCGCATACGCCTGGCCTGTTTCAGCAGCCAGTTCAGCGGCTTTAGTAAGTATTTCGCTTTTCTGCGCATTGGCCGTTACTATTTTTTGTATGCATCCTTCGCATGACATTAAAGAAGCTGGGTTTTGATTTTTTTTACCACAACAGGCCCCAGGACGTTCTTTGAGTAACCGGCTTTATTCACTTTGTTGAGCCCGAAAATATTCTCTCCATACTTTTCAACCAGCTTTCCCGTCTTCTCATCTGCACTATCCGTAACAACTGATGTATTTCTTACGTCAACAAATATTTCGTTGTAAAAACCGCCTGTTAATTTCAAATCAACATTACCCTCGCCTGCTTTCGGATTAATAAGAAACTTCCTGGCTGCATAACTTTTGCTGCGGTACTTTCCTATTTTTCCTTTCTGCCCCTCACCTTCAAGTAACTGATTGCGCTGAATGTCTTTGTACTCTTCGATCGTTTGTTCAATCGCTTCACCTACAGCCTCGCTCAGATTAAGGGCCTCCGCCTTTTTGATCATTGCATTTATTCCCGCCATGGTAAAAATTTAAGCAAGCCCGTATTACCGGGCCTGCTATTATTTACTTTCAGGGGCAGCCTTTTCAGGTTTAATGATCGCCAGCGCTTTTTTTGCCCAATCCTCACGGTCTTTCTTATCTGTGAAAGGGCTTATTTCGCAAAGTGTTTCAATGGCCTTTTTTGTAGCCATACCCCTTATATTCTCAGCGTTTATTCCAACGCCATCAACTTGAATCCAGTTCATAATTAAGGTTTGGTTACTTCAACAGAAATCATTTCATACGGTGCAACGCTTGCCCCGGCAAGAGCTGATGCAATAGGCCCGTAAATTGTAACCTTGTCTCCGCTTGCAAGCGCTGCCCAGGCTGTACTGTCAAGCGTTACGTTGTATGCATCGTCTGAGGTATTATCGGCAACAGATGTTACCGTAAACGCTCCGCCGGTGGCTGTATTTTTTGCCGTCCAGGTCAATCCCGAAATAGCAGTTCCGTACAACGGCTCAAGGTTTGTGCCTCCATCGGCAACTGCCAGAACCCTGATCACGTTTGATGACTGACTTAAAACAGCCAGCGGAACGGTAACCAGGCCATAGGCCGTTAATACGGTGCTGTTCAGTTTAACCACAGCAAGGTTTTCCCTGTATTCAGAGATATCAGCAAGCTGAACCCTGAAAGAGTACTGGTTAACGCCATCGGCAACCCGGAATTTTGAAGGGTAAACGAAAATCTGAGAAGAGGACCATCCTTTCATACCGCCGTCGGCTGTGGTTGTGCCGTAAAGGTTGAAGTTGTCATCCACGATCATAAAATCGTAGCTGCCGCCGCTCATAAGAGATACACGCTTATGCTGCAGTTCTCCACCGCCGTAACCGATACGGAAAGAAGGAATAGGATCGCTGATGTAGATCTGTTCGGTTGTCATGTTGCCAAGGCCGCCGGTTGTTGGATCTGGAGTATCTTCTTCGATGTTGTTGATATCCCATAAAGGATATACCCTTCCTCCCCTGGCAGCATACGTTTTGGCTTTGATGGCCGCAATGGTAGATGCTGCGCTGGCAAGATCTGAGGCTGAAAATGAAGTTCCTTTATCAAGTAACAGCACTCCCTTTTTAGGAATACCCTTGATAAAATCGCATAACGGTTTGCCTGAGTTAAACAGGCTTTCCACGGCTGCGCAATCGGGAACATTTAATATAGATGCCATTTTAATTTGTTTTTACGGTGTGCAATTATTGTTTATATCGAACTCTATTGAAAAATTTAATCGGAAGCAATGAACCGGATGCATGTCAACATTCTTCAATCTTGTATCCCGGTAACTTCCCGGGTATTCCTTCAGCACATTTGCAATTCCTGTTTCTATGCTGTTAAGCGAGAATCCGTACATCGACCTGCCGATAATGTTCTGAACCTGGTTTCTTACTTCGTTGTCTGCCCGGTGTGCGATCAGCGTGTTTGAACTGTCTTTTAGTGCCAGCTTTTTCAGATCGACAAACACAACCAGGTGAACATCGGTTTGGTTGTTAGCGATTATGTCTGTTTTATCGCTGATCCCGAAAAAACTGATTGCATTCAGCGAATCATTCCAGTACACATCTTTGTATTCTGTGCCGTTGAATATCTCCGCTACATAGCCGGTGTCTTTCCTGTTTCTGTACGCTCTTCCATAACATTCAAACAACTTATTCTCATCAGCATCGTTCTTGTCCAGGCCCCACAACTCCATCAGTCGATTGTGCAGGTCTGTTTGAAACTGCTGTATCTTTAAGTCAATCCCTGTCGGGTTTGTTTTTGTGATCAGCATGACACTACCTGAGCTTTAGGTTTTGGATCAAATGATTTTCTTACTGTTTCCATTTCCCGGTCGATCCGTTGTTTAAGGCCCATAACTTGCGGACTGTCGCTTATCGGGGCCGCTCCATTGAGATCAAGCTGAATGCCTACTCTTTCCAGTTCGTCTTTAACTATCCTTTCGGTTCCGTTGCTCCGTACTGCATAGATCATTTGTTCAATGACTGAGTAAGTAAGCGTTAACCCGATGATCTCATCAAACATTGCGACTTTCGCTTTTATGCTTGCTGTGTGATCTTTGAAAGAACTGATATCCACGTTCAGCCCGAAAGGCTCAGAGGGATAGCTTAAATTCTCCCGGTTGAATGTTGTAGCGCCTGTTGCATCGGTTTCTGCCGGCCTGGCTGTGAACAAGTAAGTCTTTTCCCAACATGCCACCTGCTCCAGGTATGCTTTTGCGCTTCCTATATCATCCTGGAAGTACCCGAGCCAGTATTTACCACGGCCGTAAACCTTATCTGTAAGGCTTACTGTTGTGATCGTATTGGCTACCGTTGTAACCTCCTGAGTGAATTCCGGCGTCAGTTTCCCGTCTTTAAACAGGTACACATTGAATGTAACAGCGCTATCGAAATACAGGCTTATACTGTTTAGCTGAATCGCCGCTTCAGGATTGTTTGCTACGTTAATTTCATAGCCTACAAATTTTCCTGAGTTGGTGATCAGTTGATCGTTAAATCCAAGACGGTTGTACAACGGACCTACTGAGTAAACATGAGCCCCGGTAAAAACCCCGTTAAGGCAGCGCATGATTGCTGCTTTACGGATGTTTGTTAAGTGGGTGATCAGGTCTGCGTCATTTGCTGCCGGCTGGTACATCGTTTGTTTGATGTTTTCAACCGTTACAAGGCTGTGGAAGTCCTGAAAATACCTACCGCTGTTTGTGGTTGTCACCGCACTCGAAAGAGTTGGTGCCCCGGTTCCCAACGGCTGCCGAAAGCCGACCCTGTTTTCCAGGGCCGACATTACAGCAGTAAGATCATATCCGTTTGAATAAGCCATTCAAAGAACTTAGTCGTGTTTTCTTAATACATAATAAACCTTGACCGCCAGTCCCTCTGTTGTTGTTGCTGAGCTTGGAGGTCTCACCTGGATCTTGTAATACACATAGGGAGTAGTTGTCTTCGTGAAGAAGACAGATTGTGCCCCGGCCGCATTTGCAAACGCTGCAGATGAATCGGTCAGCAAATAGTTGTTACCGTCCAGGCTTGAGTATATGTATGCTTTTGATGTAATCGTTCCGGCTGTTTTCGTACCTACTACCTGGATGCCGAGAGCAGAGTAGCCGGCCGTAACGGTCAGCACCTTTGAAACGGTGTCAAGGGATGAAGAGGTGCTAACGGTATCGCCTTCAACAATCGGGATGTACGATGCTCTTTGAGCGTACGATGTGGTGAATAAACTCATCACCAACATCAGAGAAAGAAATTTTTTCATTTTCTTAGTGTTTTTTAGTGATGAATTAAGGTGTTTGTGCGAATTCAACCACAACAGAATCGGTCCTGCTGGTAGTGTAATTAAGCGGAGCAACATTGAAAGACGAATCCAGCGACAGTTCAAATTCCATTGTTACGTCCTGCACATCACCGTTGCTTGAGCTTGTGTTAGCCCTTGAAGCATATCCGTGTAATGCGAAAGTGTAACCCATGAAGTTGAATGTTCCGAATCCACCAACATAGTTGTTGAAGTCTCCCCAGCCCTGGCGGTTCTGTTTAGGAATCCAGTTAAGAGCAGCGGCGCCTTGCGCAGGCATAGCCAATACGATACCTTTATCGTAGTTTGTATCAGCCAGTTCAACGCTTTCAACGATACGAAGGCCCGGGAACTGGAATGCTGTGTTAGCGGCATTGCCGGCTCCCTGTGCAGCCAGGTATTCAGCCGCAACGATCATGTTGCTGTCTGCGATGATATCAAGCTGTCCGCCGAAATAATTCTGGCGCATGATTGATTTTACGAGCTGGTAAAACTTATTGGCATTAACGGCATCGATTTCGATAGCATCGTTTGCTGCTACGAATGTTCCGCCCTTTAATGTTGGCTGTTGGGTTGCCCTTACTGAACGTAAGTAAGCGATAGCCTCAGTTTCCTTGTCTTCAAGGATGTTCATACAGGCCTGCTCCAGCTTGTTTGCCAATACGGTATTAAAATCAAATACTGATTTATCCAGCAGTTTCAGGGAGATAGCGAATTTGTCGCTCTTGGTTGTCCAGGTAAGCGTCACTTTTTGACTGTCGTCAATTGTGCCGGTATGGTTATGTGCCCTTGCTGAACCGGCTGCACGTTTTGTACGTGCCAACAGGTGAGCTTCAATAGCCCGGTCATCACGGGTCTTTAATGTTTCAGCGCCAACGATCAAAAAATTATCGTTTGAAGTTAACAGCCCAAATGCAGGCGCTGGCTTCATGCGCATTTCGGGTGCTTTGTATTTGTCGCTTACCATCGTCTGTGCGGTGAGTAAGTTTCCGACATCAAAATTTGCCATTGTAAAATTGGTCTTGAATGTTAAGACCTCTGCATCTTGAGGAGAATATCTTCGGAGGCGGTATCTTGCTCCTTATCGTGGTTCTTGTGCCAGGTATCTTTGGCTATCTGAGTTCAAAGGTAGAATATTTATTTTAAGTACAAAATATTTTTTCTGTGAAATAATAAACTACCCACCCACGGCAAGCCGATGGGTGGGCTTTGTAATAGTGTTTGTGCCATTGTTACTTTTTTGGCTTAGGCATTGGCATACCTGGTTTCATTTTTCCCATTTTTTTGATTTTTGTTTAGTGAATTATTTAAGTTTTACTTCATCATTTGTTAACCACTTATGGTCTTTCATTTTCATGCCGTCTTTCATGGTGATGTCAGAAATGTTTGCAGGTAGCGAATAGCTTTTAATTGTAGCTGTGCCGCCTTTCATGCCGTCCATGTGATTAACTAATACTTCAACTTCGCTCCCTTCTTTAATCACCTTCTTTTTTGCATCGGCACCATCGTAGTCAATACTAAAAGTGTCTTTCAACTTCGTCTTTACTTCTTTTGCATCGGCATACCTGGGATATAGTATGTAACAGATCCATCAAACTGGTCTACCTTTTTTTCGATACAGGTTATTTTGTTTTTTGCATCGTTGCTGTAATCAATAGCCCAGCTTTTTAGGCTATCGTCATCGTACAAACTACGAGCAGCTGAAACAACCTGCTCATAGGCTTGAATTAAGTTTGCAAGTCGTTGCTTGCTGCTTTCTTTTGCCATGTTTTTATCGTTTTTAATGTTAAAATTTACTACTACTTCACCGCTACATTTTTTTGTAAACACCCCCATCGAGATTGAGGGGTATTCACAAAAAAACTCCGCTACGTTTATGTCTACAAAATCTAATTACATCAGTACAAATCGTTCAAAACATTATCTCAAATGCCATTTAATCTTTGTTTGCAAATACCGAAAACCAATGTTAGTTGGTCAGTTAAATTATGATATTAAGCAAATCTTCTTATCCATTGCCTCTAAATCAGATTTTGATATTGAGGTGATGGAAACTGACAAAGACCATGTCCATTTTCTCATACGCTACATACCTCGCTGGTCTATTGCTCAAATAGTTCGTAGGCTCAAACAACAGTCTACATCTCAAATCTGGCAATTACATCCTTCTACACTTCGCAAGCAATATTGGTATCAGTCTATCCTGTGGTCAGATGGCTATTTCGTTTGTTCAATAGGTGAAGCCTCACCTGATACCATTCGCAATTACATTCTTTCTCAAGGCTAAGTTTTACCTTAGCGATTGTCGCTTACATCCCATTGGCTGTGCCAGACCAATGGGTTTTACGCTCCATTTTATAAAAATGGCCCTCACAGACCCCTCCAAACATGACAAACAAAAGAAACTCTTATGCATTCATATCGAAGTCCGGGTCTTTAGCCGCTTCTTCTACTGCTTTCTTAAAATCTTCTCCCAGGACGTTTTTCTTATTCGCTTCAAAGTCTGCCTTGATCTCAGACAGTTTACTGAACTTGCCCTTGCCACCACCTTCATCGCCCTTACCACGGCCGCCGGGAGAGCCTTCTGCTTTTACCAGGTTATTGTCTTTTACATACCCCTCGATCACATCTTTTACCTGGAGAGCCTCCCCAAGTTTATCAGTAATCACCTTTCCATCCTTTTCAAATACAGTTTTACCGTCTTTGATAACCGGCGAATATCCGTCTGCCTTCATTAAAACGATTACCTTGTCGGCAGGTAAGGATGAGTTGGCAGGGATCTGTTTTGCCAGTTCGCTGTTTATCTTTATACCGGCCACTTCCCTGTCTTTGTCGGCAATCTTTGTTTCATAATCCTTTACTGTTGTTTGAAGGGTGGCTACCTTCTCCTGAAGTTCAACTACCTTCTTTTCAGGTTCGATCTTGGCATCAGCCAGCACTTTCTTGCCGTAGGCTTCAATAAGCCCCTTCAATGATTTTCCCTGGAATTGCAGGCTGATTTCCTTTTTGATCTCGTCGACTTCCATTTCAACTCCAGCTACCTTTCCTTCTTTGTAACTGTTGCTCTTCATTGTGGTAATCTCAGCCTCACTCAGGACGCTTAGTTTTTCATCGATGGCAATCGTTACATCGGCATCGGGTTCTGCTTTAACAGCAGCAGCAAGGTCCTCCGGCTTAATTTTAAGTAAAGAGGCGACCTTCTCAATTAGTTCTTTTTGCTTCATAAAAGTTTTTTATTGTTATTGAATTTATTCTGGTTTGAAGTACATCACCGCATGAGTACTGCCGCCATGCAAAACGCCATGGTTTAAAGTTTCAGCCTCTTCATCGGAAATCTTAACCTCCGCCCTTGCCATTTTCAGCTTTTCAAACTTAGGGCCGCTTTCTGTCTGTATGATCTTTACTTCCCAGCGCTGCCAATGTTTTACTGGCTCGCCTTGTGATGGGAACAGGGCTTCAACGATCTCTACCACATCTTCAGATGAGTAGCCCTTCTCGTCGTTGTTAAGCAGTTCGATGATCTCTTCTTTTGATAAGCCTTTAAACTCATCTGCGGAGTATTTCTTTACAGCCGCTTTTTTGGAATTTGCATTCATGATTTATTGTTTGAGTGAAAAATTATTTCTAAGGTTTGTAACGAAAGAGCGAAATCCTTTGTGTCTTTTTAATAGATAGTTAAATCTTCGGCCTAAGCTGCCACGATCACGATATGAACCGCTGCATACCGTCTTAATTTTATTCCACCTTACGATCATGCTGCCCTCCTGTGCTGTTCGTTCCTGGATTGCCTGGCAACTTTATTCTTTGCCCTCCATCGCTTTACACGGTTGCTTTTAGTCTTTGGTGATGTGTAGTTGCTACCCCCACGGCTGGCGTTCATTTGCGCCGTGTCTGAGATATGGATAACCTTCTTTTCAACCTTTGGCTTTTTGGTGAACATTTTCTTAAATGCCCGTCCGAGTGATTTGAACATATTAGGCTGCGTTTGGTAATTTTTTTGGTTCAGGCGCTTTCAGTTCCTTTGCTGCTGTTGTTTCGTACAGGTCTGCTCTCAACTCTTCTGGTGATTTTGATATACGAACAGACGGACTCTGTAATGAAAGCCATTCACCGAAATAAAGTTTGGCCTTGTAATCGGCTTCTCCGGTCCCCAAGGCTTTTACTTCGGCAACGGTCATATGTACAAACGGCTCCACCTTCATTAATTTTGTTTGGATAGACAATTGAATCAAGTCGCTGTTGAATTTTGCTTCGAAGTATTCCATCAGCAGGTCATCAAGGATGCTTATTGCGGCGCCTTTTGTCCGGGCATCTGAGTACTTCTCCCAAATAACATCCGGCCCCTCGATCATATACCGCTTACCGTAGTTTACATTTGAGCCCGGGTAAGAATTATTTACCTGGATCAGGATAACTCCGTCAAGGATGAATTTGTGAACGATCTCAGCGCATTCGCTTATTGGGTGAAGCCTGTCAGATTGGGGTTTTAACTCTGTGGTGATCTCTGTGGCAGATTTTGGACCTGCTGCATTGGTTCCCAGCCCTTGCGTTTTCTGAGCATTGGAGGCACCCCACATTGTGTATTGCATAAGGTCTTCGATCAACTGAAGATCCGTGGTTGAAATATCGTAGTAATCTTTGGGGGGAGTTACAAAACCGGCTACATTGGGGGTGATAACAGGATCTTCTTTTGACTGAGGATGAGAAAGGAGCTTTGCGTCGCTTACCTTGCTCATAAATGATTTTTTCGATCCGTTACACTCTTTACAAAGTTTGTCAATCGTGCTGGGCTCTATGCCGGTGCCTTTACAATGCTTACAGTCGTCTGCATACTCCCAATATTTCGGGAAGGCAAACAGGAATTCATAGGTTAATTTTATACTGCCCTTTAAAAGGAAATTATTTGCCAGCTCAAGCACATCATCAAAGATGCTTATGTGGCCACCTTCGATATTTGGGTCTGGGATATCAGAGTTAATGATCCCGGGCACATAGCCAAAGTAGTTCGGCATCTCGTCAATTATCGAAACAGAATCTCCATCCCGTTTAACGTAAACATCCACGGCGTCATCAACCACACGATAAACCTGGTCTTCAGGCTTGTAGTTTAGCAGCGCCTTTTCTGAATTACCTACTTTGAAAACAACATATTCAAGCCTTGTGCCTGAAGGCTGGTAATCGTAAATGCATTGAATTGATTTGTATGTGGGGTAAACGGCTGATTTGCCTTGTGAGTAGAGAAGTGAGGCTTTCTGTGGTTCGGCTATTTCAAGGAACGTGAGGCCGTAAGGATCATCCATGTAGTGCTTCTTCCAGACGTTCTCATTCCATTTCTTTACACTCATTCCTCCACGTACATCTGAAGCAAGTATCCGAGCTTTCTTTTCCTGGGTGTCCGGTAGATTGTAGTAAACTGATCCTCCCCTGGCTGAAAAAACTTTATCCAATGGCCGGGAAAGGCGGTTGAAAAGATCCCTGTTTGATTTGGCGTATTTAATGCGGAGTTCACGTAGATTAGGCTTCTCGTATCCATCTATTACAGGTAGTGCGCTGTCAAGACGATCACCATAGAAATGCTTCCGCATCTCCATGTTATACTTTTGCCCGGCGGCAATTAAAGCCTTGTTGGGGTTGTTGATAATGATATTATCAATCTCCGTTTTCGATAAAATCATCCAGTACTTGCCGTTACTTACAACGGAAAAGTTTTATCAAAGATAGATATTTATTTTAATGGCAAAATAATTATTTTAGGGAGTGAAGGTTTTTTGATTTAAAAAATCGGATCAGCCGGCCTGGCTTCCCATCCTGTTTTTCCCCCTGTGCCTGTTGATAACGTACCGCCAGGGATCGATAAGGTGATTAAAATCATCTATCGGGTCATTGGTATAATTCCCGTTCTTATCCACGGCATAAACGTAGTTTAAAATTTCATTCCAAAGATCGGCGCTTTCACTTACTGCGTAAAGCTCCATCCCGGTCATGGTATCAATTCCGTAGTTTATGCTGTCTGTTCCCTTAACCGCTGAGATAACATTCCAGCCGATTGCCAGGTGAGGGTATGTCTTAAAGTCCTCCTCGTTTAATTCATGGCCTTTGTAGCCCGATTTTAATTTCGATATGCTTTTCGGGTCGGCGCTGTCTGCCACTATCTCATCAGCGATATTGAATTTGAGAGTGCAGTACAACTTCGCAATGTCAAGCGTTGTCATCGGCATGTAATTGAGCTGCCGGCACCAGCATTTATTCCGATGCAGCTTTACTCCCACCAGCCCGGCCGGTGATGCTGTACCAAAATCCTGTCCGTAAAACTCTCTGTAAGGCAGGGCAAGGTATTCTTTCAGGGAGATTGGCTTCACTTTCTTTAGGACCTGGCCCTTTCTTCCAGGCGATGCATACCCCATGATCGAAGTGCAAAAGTGATGCGGGTCATAAGTAGGGCTTTCCGGGTCACCGTATGCATTGTATTCTTTGATTTTGCTTTCCGGTAGGTAAGGGTTGTCTAAAAAGGTCGTCTTAATGCAGGCCACCGTTTCGCTTTCCTTTGGGCTGATATCAAAGAAGCCCTCAAAATCTTCCTTGTGTTGGTTCTTTATCCACTTGGGCACTGGGGCCGTGATATTGGTATGGAAGAACCGGTTAAGCACCCAATGGCCAAGGTCCGGCGTATTGAGAATAATGATCACCAGGCAACCTTCTTTTCTTAAACTGTCTGTAAAGTCATTGAACTTCTTTACATCCCGGATATCTTCAGCCTCCTCAATAACAGCTATGTCAATATTCGATACCCCCTTCATATTGGCTGTCTTGGAATTATCTGAGGCTTTAAACCCCATGGTAAAAACAAGGTCAACGCCGGTCTTGTCATCCTTTAAACCAGTCTCCAGTTTCTTTACTCCAGTATAGTATGGCAGATCATCGTACCTGAGAAGTATTTCGCTCAGTATTGAATCCTTAATGCGGCTCTTTTCATCCCGTAGGATCACACAGCGCTTTTTATTCACCGATGCCTGCCTGGCGATATAATCGCTTACCGTATGCGTCTTCATTGATCCACGGCCGCCGATAAGCACAACCGTCCTTATTTCATTGGGAAGCGTCCAGAGTTTCATCATTACATCGGGAACAGGAAAAACGCCGCTCTGCAGCATAGGGGCCTTAAGCTCCTCTGGTATCTTTTGGAATACCGATGCTTCAACTGGCCTTAGCGTCATGTATTTTGCGGATTTCTGAAAGAACTTTGTCTATCTGAGCGTCGCTGAGCGGCTGAGTGAATAAGGGCTTATTGGGATCGCCTTCAAGTGTTGTCCGGGCCAATTTGGGTTTTACGAACTCAGCCAGGGTAGAATATGCAATGACGTAATTGCGGCCGGTGAGCTTGTTCATTTCGGTTACCAGCTTGCCGGCTCCCTTGCCTTCGATGAATTCTTTTAACGAATCCCAGTTTTTTAAACCGATGGCTTCTTTAAGAATTGTCTTCTTATGCTTGGTTCCTTTGGCCTTAATTGGGTTTGAGCCCTTTTTAAATGATGTTGACCTTATTCCGCCTCTTCCTGCCATTGTCGAAATTTTGCCGGATTATTTCAGCAGAACAAAATTACTAAAATAATCAATAGTTTAATATTTTAGTAATTCGTAGCCCCTACCGGGAGGAGGGGCGTTAGGGGATATTTTGTTTAGCCATTAAATTAAAATAGCGCTCTCTCCATTCATTTGCCTGCTTCTGTAATATTTTCTGACTGTCCTTTGACTTTTGTAGTTGGCTATTCAACTCGGAAACAACTTCTTCCTGAAGCCACAGCTTCCTGCCTTTCAATCCCTGATTTGTCAATTTATTAACTTTGTGCTGCAACTCTGCTTTTTCGGATTTAAGCATACCAACTTCTATTTCCAGTTCTGAAATCATTTTTAAGAGTTGGTTAACCGATTCGCTTTCGGTAAAATCTCTCTTTATTTTTAAGAGTATTGTATCTTCAAAGTGTTCTCCCTCTTTGCTCATCTTTCTTTCTTTTTAAATTGTTTACTTAGTTGGAGGGGTGGGTTGTTTCCAATAGGCTACTCGTTCTTCCGGGGTTGGGTTATGAGCATCATACCACCTCTTAGTGTTATGTTCGTAATAACAAAGCGATAATAGAACCGCTCCAAATTCAGTACAACATAACTTCCATTTTTCTGATTCATTCCCATCTTCCGGCTTTTCAGGCAACCTATCTTCAATCTTAATCCAGTTGTCTCCTACTGATGCGGGTGGTGTTTGCACATCTTCCCCGGTGGAGGGGAGGGATTCAGGAGGCCAATGACCACCGCAAAATATAATTGTATCATTCTTAACAACACAATCATTAGTTACATCCACTCCGTTAATTACTATCTTCATGGTTATTTGTTTTTAAGGTGCTGAAATTACGAATTAGGTGAATAATTTTTTCTTATTTCAGCTTGAGCTTCTTTGCTTGCATCATTATATCCTTCCGCATATCCTGCGTTCCTTGCATCTTGTAAATCAAGTTCACTATACCCTCGCTGTAAAGAAGTAACTGGGCTTGGTAATGTCTCCCCACATGACTTACACATAACAGGGCTAATATCACAGAAAGGGCAGCTATCCTCCCACAGCTTACCTACGGGTGCAGGGGGTTGAGAGGCGAAATAATTTTCAACATACTCAATTATCAACCCTGCTTTGGCATCATCAAGTTCAATGATCCCGGTTAGCCAAGTCATAAATAGTTCTTTCATTGCTGCTGTCATTGTCGTTATTTTTATTGGGTGAATTTTTGGGTGAAGTGAATTTTAATTCAAAATAAGATTCTCCTGAAATTGTTCTGGGAAGTCCAAAGTCATTTTGAGATACAGCGTCTATTATCTGTTGCCTTTCTACCGGGATGCCGACATTTTCGCAAATAATAATTGCCATATCAAATGCCTTATAAAATCCCCTTACAAATTCTTCATTGAACCCAATAGCAGGGAAATTATCTTTAGCACCTTGAAGTTTATTAATTACGACACGCATTGCTGTCATTTCCTTTTCTGGCATGGTTGGTTATTTTTAAATTTATTATTACTGATACCCATCGTCAATACAAATGTTACTAATAGCTTTTTCGCAGGCTTTCTTTGTCTTATGCTGCTTTATATTAACCCTATTAGCTTCTGATTTTAAAACTTTTTTTGGTTTAAAATTTCCCTTCCAATCTCTATCAACAATCCATACATAACTTTTATTTCTTTCTGGCATGGTTAGGGGTTTATTTTTTCATTGCCATTTCAATCATTTTCCCCAATACAATTTCACCTAACTTTGTTTTAAATTCAGGGTTTGCAATAGCATTAGCAATAAGTTCATCCACGAATTTCTTTATCACTCCTTCCTGTTCTTTCAATGCTTTAACAACAGCATCATTAACTGGGTTTGAGTAAGAACTTTTTAATGCCTCTGTTAAACACTTTTCAATACCTGCTCTTACTTGTTCTTCTGTGATATTAACCTTCATCTCTGTCATAACATTTGTTTTTATAATTATTAAATTGGTTACATTATTTTCTTTTTAATACCGAATTTAT